>Ga0116229_10002525_pt1 | contig 29666 bp, 21 predicted proteins | sample S1TSphgellanicum_3_FD_87313 | JGI IMG/M metagenome (GOLD analysis project Ga0116229, IMG submission 87313) | Host-associated microbial communities from peat moss isolated from Minnesota, USA - S1T2_Fc - Sphagnum magellanicum MG | ecosystem: Host-associated > Plants > Peat moss > Unclassified...
TCCACGGTGCGGCCCTGGCCGTCGGTCAGGCGGCCGTCGTCGAGCACCTGCAGCAGCACGTTGAACACATCGGGATGCGCCTTTTCGATCTCATCGAGCAGGATCACGGAGTACGGGCGCCGCCGTACGGCCTCGGTGAGATAGCCGCCCTCTTCGTAGCCGACGTAGCCCGGAGGCGCACCGATGAGCCGCGCGACCGAATGCTTCTCCATGAACTCCGACATGTCGATGCGGATCAGCGCGTCCTCGGTGTCGAACATGAATTCGGCGAGCGCCTTGCACAGCTCCGTCTTGCCGACGCCGGTGGGCCCGAGGAACATGAACGATCCGCTCGGCCGATGCGGATCGGACAGACCCGCGCGCGTGCGACGAATCGCGTCGGCCACCGCCTTGACCGCCTCCTGTTGACCGACGACGCGGGTGCCGAGCACGTCCTCCATGCGCAGCAATTTGTCGCGCTCGCCTTCCAGCATGCGCGACACCGGGATACCGGTCCATTTCGAGACGATCTCGGCGATTTCAGTCGCGGTGACCTCGTTGCGCAGGAGCTGATTGGGCTTCTGTTCGACCTCGAGCGCCTTGGCCAGGCGCCGTTCGAGTTCGGGGATGCGACCGTACTGCAGCTCCGACATGCGCGACAGATCCTGCGCGCGGCGCGCCGTGTCGAGATCGAGCTTGGTGCGCTCGAGTTCCTCTTTGATGTGCGCCGTCCCCTGCACCGACGCCTTTTCCGCCTTCCAGACCTCCTCGAGATCCGAGTAGTCCTTCTCGAGGCCTTGCAGCGACTCCTCGAGCGTGGCGAGGCGCTTGCGTGACGCCTCGTCGGACTCCTTCTTCAGCGCTTCGCGCTCGATCTTGAGCTGGATGATGCGCCGGTCGAGCTTGTCGAGCGCCTCGGGCTTCGAATCGATTTCCATGCGGATCAGCGAACCGGCCTCGTCGATCAAGTCGATGGCCTTGTCCGGGAGCTGGCGGTCGGCGATGTAGCGGTGCGAGAGCGTCGCCGCGGCGACGATCGCCGGATCCGTGATCTCGATGCCGTGATGCACTTCGTAGCGCTCCTTGAGCCCGCGCAGGATCGCGATCGTGTCCTCGACGGACGGCTCATTCACGAGCACTTTCTGGAAGCGCCGTTCGAGCGCGGCATCTTTCTCGATGTACTTGCGGTACTCATCGAGCGTGGTGGCGCCGACGCAATGCAATTCGCCGCGGGCGAGCGCCGGCTTCAGCATGTTGCCGGCATCCATCGCCCCTTCGGCCTTGCCCGCGCCGACCATGGTGTGAAGCTCGTCGATGAACAGGATCACGCGTCCTTCCTGTTTGGCGAGATCGGTGAGCACGGCTTTGAGCCGCTCCTCGAATTCACCGCGGAACTTCGCCCCCGCGATCAGGGCGCCCATGTCGAGCGCCAAGATACGCTTGTCGCGCAGCCCCTCGGGCACCTCGCCATTGACGATGCGCTGCGCGAGGCCTTCGACGATCGCGGTCTTGCCGACGCCCGGTTCGCCGATCAGCACGGGGTTGTTCTTCGAGCGCCGTTGCAGCACCTGGATGGTGCGGCGGATTTCGTCGTCACGACCGATGACGGGATCGAGTTTGCCCTGGCTCGCGCGTTCGGTGAGATCGATGCTGTACTTCTCGAGCGCCTGGCGAGTCTCCTCGGAATTGGCAGCCTCCACCTTGGCGCCGCCGCGCACTTCGTCGATGGCTTTCTCGAGCGCCGCCCGCACCGCGCCGCAGTCCTTGAGCACGCGGCCGAGTTCACCGCGGTCGTCGCAGGCGGCCAGCACGAACAACTCGCTCGCGATGAACTGGTCCCCGCGCTGCTGGGCGAGCTTGTCGGTGACGTTGAGGAGCTTGCCGAGGTCGTTACCGAGCAGCACTTCGCCGCCCGCTCCCTCGACGCGCGGCAGGCGGTCGAGCGCGGCGGCGAGCTCGGAACGCAGCTTCGCCACGTTGACCCCCGCTTTTTCGAGCAGCGGCCGGGCCGTCCCGCCCTGCTGATCCAACAGCGCGGCCATGAGGTGCGTAGGCTCGATGAATTGACTGTCGCGACCGACCGCGAGGGACTGTGCGTCCGCGAGAGCCGCCTGAAACTTGGTCGTGAGTTTGTCCATGCGCATCGAAAACACCCGAGCAGTAACGCCGTTGGGTGCTTAAATGGGGGTCCCCCGCGCTCAATTCAACCGCCGCGGGGTTCAAAAACGCGTGCCGCCGGGCGCGGCGGCGGCAGCCAGAGCGGCCGTTCACTCGAGCCAGATCAGCGTCGCCTGCCGCCCGGTGCGACCGTCGCGCCGGTGTGAGAAGAACCGATCCGGATCCGCAAATGTGCAGTGCTCGCCGCCATGCACGGCGCCGACGCCGGCGGCGCACAGTTGCCGGCGGGCCAATGCGGGCAGGTCGGCGCGGAAATGCCCCGGGCGGGTGGGGACGAAGGCGGGGTCCGCCGCGCCACCGGACCGATCTGCGGGATCGAAGGCCTCGCGCACCGGGGTTCCTACCTCGTAGTGCCGCGGCCCGATGCCGGGCCCGATCCAGGCGAGGACCTGGCCCGGCGGCACGGCCAGGCAACGCAAGGTCGCGAGCAGCACCCCGGCCGCCAAGCCCCGCCAACCGGCATGCGCGGCGGCGATGCGATCGCCGGCGACCGTCGTGAAGAGTACCGGCAGGCAGTCCGCGGTGAGCACTGCACAGACGACGCCGGACCGCCGCGTGACGGCGGCATCCGCCGTGGGTGTGGGGCCGGAGCCGTCGGCGGCATCCAAGTCCGCGACGGCCGTGCCGTGCACTTGCCGCAGCCAGACCGGCTCCGACGGCAGCCGCGCCGCGGCCTTCAGGCGACGGCGGTTCAGCACGACGTTGCCGGGATCGTCGCCGACATGATCGCCGAGATTCAGCGACGCAAACTCGCCGCTGCTGTCGCCGCCGCCGCGCAGCGTGGACAGTGCCCGGACGCGGCCGGGTGCGGGCCAGTCGGGAACGAGCCACGCCGGACTCACGCCGCGCTCCCGAGCCCGCGAGCATCGGCGCCGAGCGCGGCCAGCAGTGCGGCGAAATCCGCCGGCACCGGGCTCGCGAAGGTCTTGCGCTTGCCGGTGCGCGGATGATCGAAGGCGAGACTGGCGGCATGCAGTGCCTGCCGCCGGAAGCCGCGCAGCAGCGCTGCGAGCGCCGGACTCGCGCCGCGCGGCACGCCCTGCCGGCCGCCGTAGAGCGGGTCGCCGACAATGGGATGGTGCACGTGGGACAGATGGACGCGGATCTGGTGCGTGCGTCCGGTCTCGAGCTTGACCGCCACGTGCGTGTGGGCCCGGAAACGCTCGAGCACCCGGTAATGGGTCAGGGCGGGCCGACCATCGCTGCGCACCGCCTGGCGCAGCCGATCGCTGCGATGGCGCCCGAGCGGCAGATCGATCGTGCCGCCGGCCGTCATGACGCCGCTCGTGACGGCTTGATATTCGCGCGACACGGTGCGCGCGAGCAGCTGCCTCGACAGCGCCGTGAAAGCCTCCGGCGTGCGCGCGACGACCAGCACGCCGCTCGTATCCTTGTCGAGACGATGCACGATGCCCGCCCGCGGCAGTCGGGCCAAACTTTCATCCAGGCCGAGCAGCGCATTTTGCAGCGTGTGCTCGCGATTGCCGGCGCCCGGATGCACGACGAGCCCGACCGGCTTGTTCACGACGAGGCAATCCCGGTCCTCGTGGATCAGGTCGAGCGCGATCGCCTCGGGCAGCACCGGGGACTCGGGCACCGTGGCCGGCTCCGCCGCCACGCTGACGCGCATGCCGGCATCGACGCGCTCGCTCGGCCGCAGGGCCTTGCCGCCGATCCGCACCGCGCCTGCGTCGATCCAGGACTTGATGCGTGTCCGCGAATGCTGCGGCAACAGCCGGGCGAGCACTCGATCGATGCGCTCTCCGCCCATGTTTTCCGGTATTTCGAGCTCGATGGTCAGGGAACTCCTCGTGCAATCGGCGACTCGAACCCTGGCTTGGGGGGCATCCGCCGGGGCATGGGCTATACTCGCGCCTCCCTAGCTTCCCGCCCATTGTAAGGAATCGCTTGTGAGACTGCGTGTCGTCGATCGTTCTGCCCGAATCCTGCTCGCCGCACTGCTGATTGCGGTACTCGGTACGGGCTGCCGCAGCCACCGCGAGGACGACGCCAAGTCGGGTCCCGAAGTGATCTACTCGCGCGCACAGAAGAGCATGAAGAACGGCGACTTCGGGCAGGCGATCAAACAGCTCGAGGGCCTGCAATCGCGCTTTCCGTTCAGCGAGTCGGCCCGCCAGGCCCAGCTCGACCTGATCTACGCCTATTACCGCAGCAACCAGGTCGATCCGGCCATCGACGCGGCCGACACCTTCATTCGCGAGAACCCGACCAATGGCCGGGTCGACTATGCCTATTACATGAAGGGCCTCGTCTACTTCGAACGGCAGGCGAATTTTCTGGAACGCTGGTTCGGCGCGGATCTGTCGGCCCGTCCGCCGACGAACGCGAAGAAGTCGTTCGACGCCTTCCAGGCCCTGGTACAGAAATATCCGCACAGCGAGTACGATGCCGATGCGCGTCAGCGCATGATCTTCCTGCGCAACCGGCTCGCGAATTTCGAACTGCACGTGGCGCAGTACTACATGCGCCGCGGCGCCTATGTCGGCGCGATCAACCGCGCCAAGTTCTGCATCGAGAACTACGACGGTTCGCCCGCCGTGCAGCCGTCGCTCGCGTTGCTGATCGATGCCTACCGCAAGCTGCACATGGACGATCTCGCCGCGAGCGCCGAGAAGGTCTACGCCGCGAACTACCCGGCCGACGCGCAGCGGGTCGCGCAGAAGCGGCCCTGGTGGAGTTTCTTCTAGCGGGCCCGGTGGCCCTCAGCGGGCCTGATAGCCGTTCGTGATCGGATAGCGCCAATCGCGGCCGAAGGCGCGGCCGCTGACCCGCACGCCGGGCGGGGCCTGACGGCGCTTGTATTCGTTGCGCCTGACCAGATCGAGGATGCGCCCGACCGTCGCACGGTCGAAGCCGCGCGCCGCGATCTCCCCGACCGACAGATCGTCCTCGATGAAGGCTTCGAGAATCGGATCGAGAATCTCGTACGGCGGCAGGCTGTCGGTGTCCTTCTGGTCGTGGCGCAGTTCGGCCGACGGCGGCCGCTCGATGACCCGATCGGGTATCGCGGCGGAGCGGCCGTTGCGCCAGCGCGCGAGCCGATAGACGAGCAGCTTGCTGCAATCCTTGATGGGAGCGAACCCGCCCGCCATGTCGCCGTAGAGCGTGGCGTAACCGACCGACATCTCGCTCTTGTTGCCGGTCGTGAGCAGCATCTTGCCGGTCTTGTTGGAGATCCCCATCAGCAGCACGCCGCGACAGCGCGACTGGATGTTCTCCTCGGCCGTGTCGGGTGCGCGCCCGGCGAATTCACCGCGCAGCGCCGCGAGCGTCGCCTCGAACATGCCCTCGATCGAAATCTCGCTGTGGGTGACCCCGAGCCAACGCGCCTGCAGCGCGGCGTCCTCCTTGCTCATCTGCGAGGTGTAGCGCGAGGGCATCGCGACGGAGTGCACGCGCGACGCGCCGAGCGCGTCGACCGCGATGCACAGCGTGAGCGCCGAATCGACGCCGCCCGAGAGCCCCATCACGGCGCCGGGAAAGCGGTGTTTGTCGACGTAATCGCGCGTCCCCTGCACGAGCGCGCCGTAGACGCTCTGCTCCTCGCCCGGATGCGGCACGATCTCGCCGGGCCGCGGCGTGACGGCGCCTCCGGGCGCGACGTCGAGATCGACCGTATAGAGTCCTTCCGCGAAGGCCGGAACTCGCTGGGTGATCTCGCCGGCCGCGCTCATGACGAAGGAGTTGCCGTCGAAGACGAGTTCGTCCTGGCCGCCGACGAGATTCAAGAACACGATCGGCAGGCCGACCTCGTGCACCCGCCGGCGCGCAACCTGCTCCTCGCGCTGGGTCTGCTTGCCGACTTCGTAGGGCGAGGCATTGATGATGAGCAGCACCTGCGCGCCGGCCGCCTTGGCCGCGCCCGCAGGCTCTGCCTCCCAGACGTCCTCGCAGACGAGGACACCGGCGCGCGTGCCCGCGACCTCGATCACGGTGGGCTCGGTGCCGGGCGTGAAGTAGCGCTTCTCGTCGAACACGCGATAGTTCGGCAGGCAGGCTTTGCGATGATTCGCGAGCACGCGGCCGTCGCGGATCACGATCGCGGAGTTGTAGATCAGCGTCGGTCCGACGTACTCCGGATAGCCGGCGATCAGCGTGATGCCGCGAATTTCCTGCCGCAGGCGGTCGAGCGAGCGCGCGACCTGGGCGCGCATGCCGGCATGGAACAGAAGATCCTCGGGCGGATAGCCCGACACGGCGAGTTCCGGCAACAGGACCACGTCGGCCCGCGCCTGGTCGCGGGCCTCGTCGGCCGCGGCCACGATGCGGCTGGTGTTGCCGTCGACATCGCCGACGACGAGATTCAATTGCGCCATCACGCATCGCAGCCGGCGCGGATCTCCCATCGGTCAGCCCTTGGCGGCCGGCTTGGAAAGGCGGCGGGCGATCGCCGCGCCGAGTTCGGCCGGTGAGCGCACGGTCGTGATGCCCGCCGCCTCGAGCGCGGCGAACTTCGCGGCCGCCGTGCCCTTGCCGCCGGCCACGATCGCGCCCGCGTGACCCATGCGCTTACCCGGCGGCGCGGCGACGCCGGCGATGTACGCGACGACCGGCTTGGTCACGTGATCCGCGATGAAGGCGGCCGCGGCCTCCTCGTCGCTGCCGCCGATCTCGCCCACCATGACGATGCCCTCGGTCTGCGGATCCTGTTCGAACAGGGCGAGCACGTCGATGAAATTCATGCCGCGCACCGGATCGCCGCCGATGCCGACGCAGGTGCTCTGGCCGAGGCCGTTGTTCGTGGTCTGGAACACGGCTTCATAGGTCAGCGTGCCGGAGCGGGACACGATGCCGATGCGGCCCGGCTGGTGGATGAAACCCGGCATGATCCCGATCTTGCATTCGCCGGGCGTGATGATGCCCGGGCAGTTCGGTCCGATCAGGCGCGTGCGGTAGCTCGAGAGGGTCGTCTTGACGCGCACCATGTCGTTGACGGGGATGCCCTCCGTGATGCACACGATCAGCTCGATGCCGGCATCCGCCGCTTCGAGAATCGCATCCGCCGCGTAGGGTGCGGGCACGTAAATCATGCTGACGCTCGCGCCGGTGGCGGCGACCGCCTGTGCCGCGGTATCGAACACCGGCAGACCCAGGTGTTCGCTGCCGCCGCGGCCCGGCGTCACACCGCCGACCAGCCGGGTCCCGTAGGCGAGACATTGCTCCGAATGGAAGCTGCCCTGCTTGCCGGTGAACCCCTGGCAGATCAGCTTCGTGTTCGCGTCCACCAGGATGCTCATAGCCGAGGCCCCGCGAGGCCGACGGCCTTCGTGGCGGCATCCGTGAGATCGCCGGCCGCCGTGATGTCGAGACCGCTCTTGGCGAGGATGTCGCGCGCCGCCGGGGCATTCGTGCCTTCGAGGCGCACGATCACCGGGATCGACACACCGACCTCCTTGACCGCGGCGACGATGCCCTCGGCGATCATGTCGCAACGAACGATGCCGCCGAAGATGTTGATCAGGATCGCGCTCACCTTGGGATTGGAGAGGATCAGTTTGAACGCCTCGCTGACGCGCTCCTTGGTCGCGCCGCCGCCGACATCGAGGAAGTTCGCCGGGTGGCCGCCATGCAGCTGGATGAGGTCCATGGTCGCCATGGCGAGCCCCGCGCCATTGACCATGCAGGCGATGTTGCCGTCGAGGGAGACGTAATTCAGCTCGTTTTCCGCGGCCTTGCGCTCCATCGCATCCTCCTGCGTGGAATCACGCAGCGCGGCGAGGTCCTTGTGCCGGAACAGTGCGTTGTCCTCGATGTTGATCTTCGCATCGAGGGCGAGCAGCGCACCGTCGCGGGTCACGATGAGCGGATTGATCTCCACGAGGCTCGCGTCCTCTTTGAGATACAGCGTGTACAGCGCCTGCGCGATCCTGCCGAATTGCGCGATCTCGGCGCCCTTGAGACCGAGCCCGAAGGCGAGCTGGCGGCATTGAAACTCCTGCAGGCCGGCGGCCGGGTGGACATTGACGCGGATGATCTTCTCGGGGCTGTGCTGCGCGACCTCTTCGATGTCCATGCCGCCGGCCGCCGAGGCGACGAAGGCGATGCGCCCCGCCTCGCGATTCAGCACCACGCTCAGGTAGATTTCGCGCGCGATCTGCGAGCCCGCCTCGACGTACACCTGGTGCACCGGCAGGCCCTCGGCGCCGGTTTGATGGGTGACGAGCACGCTGCCCAGCATCGTCTTCGCGGCCGCGCTCACGGCCTCCGCCGTGCGCGCGAGCGTGACCCCGCCCGCCTTGCCGCGGCCGCCCGCGTGGACCTGCGCCTTCACGACCCAGATCGAGCCGCCGAGCCGCTCTGCGGCGGCCACGGCCTCCTCGGGCGAGGCCGCCACGAAGCCCTGCGGAACCGGAATCCCGTATCGCGCAAAGAGTTGTTTCGATTGATACTCGTGCAGGTTCATCCACAGTCCTCGGGACGCTTTCCGGTCGCGTGCGGACGGTCATTCTGAATTAAGCTGACGGTTAGCGCAAAGGCAGCCCCGGAAAACCGAAGACGCCGCACGTGAAGACCTGGAACATGGATTTCGATCTCGATGCAGGGCCGCGCCCAGCGCTCAACTGGCGCGTCCTCGGGCTGCTCAATCTGTATCGCGTGCTGGTGCCGCCGGTGCTGCTCAGCCTGTACGAAATCGGCGGCTCGCGCGGCATTTCGGTCGACTCCCCGCAGCTCTTCTTCGGTGCGCTGATCGCCTATTTCCTGCTCGGCCTCGCCAGCATCGTCATGGTGCGCCGGCGCCTCGGCACGGCGGACACTCAGACGGTCCTGCAGGCCACCGTGGACGTCGTGACCCTGATGCTGCTGCTGCACTCCTGCGGCGGCGTCGCGAGCGGCTTGGGTCTGCTGCTGCTGCTGCCGGTGGGCGGGCTCTCCTTCCTGCTGCCGACGCGCAGCGCGCTGTTCCTGGCCGCGGTCGCCGCGCTCGCGATCCTGGGAGATACGATTTTCCAGGAGTTGAGCACACGCATCGACATCGGCGCCTATGCGACCGCCGGGCTGCTCGGCACGGTGCTATTCACGACCGCGGGTGCCGCGAGCGTGGTCGCGGGCCGCATGCGCGAGAGCGAGGACCTCGTGCGCCAGAAGGACTTGGACCTCGCGAACCTCGCCGAGTTGTCGCAATACATCGTGCAGCACCTGCGCGAGAGCCTGCTCGTGGTCGATTCCACCGACAAGATCCGGCTCATCAACGAATCCGCGGCGCAGATCCTGGGCGACGTCGAGGCGATTCCGGGCGCCTTGATCGGCGAGGTCTCGCCGCGCCTGATGTATTCCTTGAGCACCTGGCGCCAGCGCGAGGGCGCGGTGAGCGCCCCCGCGAGTTTCGTCGCGGCCGACGGCGCGCGCGTGATCCAGCCGCACTTCGCACCGCTCGGCGAACAGCACAATGGGCCCACGCTGATCTTCCTCGAGGACACGAGTCTGATGGCCGAACGGGTCCAGCAGAGCAAGCTCGCGGCGCTGGGACGGCTCTCGGCGAGCATCGCGCACGAGATCCGCAATCCCGTCGGTGCGATGAGCCATGCCGGCCAGCTGCTGGCCGAGAGCCCGACCCTGGGCGGGGTCGAGCGGCGGCTCACGGACATCATCCGCAACAATTCGGAACGCGTCAGCACGATCATCAACAACGTGCTGCAGATGTCGCGGCGCGAGGCGACGCGGCCGGAACGGCTCATGCTCGATGCATGGCTCGATGACTTCACGAGCGAGTTCTGCGCGACCATGCAGGTCCCGCCCGACTACATCGCGATCGACGTGGACGGCGATGACCTCGAGGTCCGCTTCGACCCGAGTCATCTGCACCAGGTCGTCTGGAATCTGTGCGACAACTCCATCAAGTACGGCCAGGTCGAGAGCGGCGTGCGCGTCGAGATCCGCGTCGGCAGACTCAAGCCGAACGACCGGCCCTACCTCGAGGTCGCGGATCGCGGCGCCGGTATCGAGGCGACTCTGGTCGAGCGCATTTTCGAACCGTTCTTCACGGGCCGCAAGGGCGGCACCGGCCTCGGTCTGTTCATCGCCCGCGAGCTCGCTCAGCTGAATCGCGCCGTGTTGCTGTACGAACCGCGCCTCGACGGCGGCAGCATTTTCCGCATCGTCTTCACCGACCCGCAGCGCTGGGAGGAATAGCGGCCCGAGGGTACACTACTCTGCATGCCGAATCCCGCCGTCTTGATCGTCGATGACGAACCCGATCTGTGTGAACTGCTGACCATCACGCTGCAGCGGATGAACCTGACGCCGCGCACGACCGGCAGCGTCGGCAGCGCGCAGCGTCTGCTCAAATCCGAGCATTTCGATCTGTGCCTGACCGACATGAGGCTGCCCGACGGCGACGGACTCGAGCTCGTCGAATGGATGCAATCCTACACCCCGACCGTGCCGGTCGCGGTGATCACCGCACACGGCAACATGGAGACCGCCGTGCGCGCCCTGAAGCAGGGCGCCTTCGATTTCGTCTCGAAGCCGCTCGACCTGTCGGGGCTGCGCAAGCTCGTCGCGAGCGCGATCAAGCTGTCGGCATCGATCGAAGGCGACACCATCGTGTTGGGCCCGCGGCTGCTCGGCACCTCGCCATCGATGCAGGACATGCGCGACATGATCGCGCGCGTATCGCGCAGCCAGGCGCCGGTGCACATCGTCGGGGAATCGGGCACGGGCAAGGAGCTGGTCGCGAAGCTGATCCATGCGTCCGGGCCGCGCCGCGACGGGCCGTTCATCCCGGTCAACTGCGGAGCCATCCCCTCCGAGCTCATGGAGAGCGAGCTGTTCGGCCACAAGCGCGGCAGCTTCACGGGTGCGGTCGCCGACCAGAAGGGCCTGGTGCAGTCGGCCGAGGGCGGTACGCTGTTCCTCGACGAGATTGCCGATCTGCCGCTGCACATGCAGGTCAAGCTGCTGCGCGTGATCCAGGAGAAAAGCGTGCGGCCGGTGGGCGAACAGCACGAGGTGCCGATCGACGTGCGCTTCCTCTCGGCGACCCACAAGAACCTGTCGCAGCTCGTGGCCGAAGGCAAGTTCCGCGAGGATCTGTTCTATCGGATCAACGTGATCGAGCTGCGCGTTCCCTCGCTGCGGGAGCGCCGCGAGGACATCCAGGAGCTCGCCGAGACGATCCTGCGCAGGCTCGGTCGGCGCATGAAGGTGACGCCGCCCAGCCTGACCGACGAGGCGCTCGCTGCCCTCGAGAGTTACTCGTTCCCGGGCAACGTGCGCGAGCTCGAAAACATCCTGGAGCGTGCGATCACGCTGTGCACGAGCGGCGAGGTGCATGCGGCCGACATCCAGTTGCGGCCGACGCCGGCGAGCGCGCCGGGCGGCGGCGCCTCGATGAGCGTGCAGGCGCTCGGCAATCACCTCGAAGGCGTCGAACGCGACGCGATCATCAAGGCCCTGGAACAGACGCGCTACAACAAGACCGCGGCGGCCAAGATGCTCGGCATGTCCTTTCGCGCACTGCGCTATCGCATCAAGAAGCTGGGCATCGAATAGGGCGGCGCGGATTGTTGCGGGACAGTGCGGTCGGTGTCGGTCTCGCGGCGATGGTGGCGGCCCTGTGGCTGCTGACGCACCGGGTGTATGCACTCTCGCACGACGCTCAGATCTACACGTTCGAGGCGCTCGCGCGGGTCGAACCCCACCTGCTCACGGATCTCTTCTTCCAGCAGTCGTCTCAGGATCGGTACACGGTGTTCCCGCGGCTCTACGCGTTCGTGATCGAGCGGCTCGGCGCACGCAACGCGAGCATCGCGGTGGAGCTTGCCTTGACGGCTGCGTTGCTCGCGGCGGCCTGGATCCTCGCGCGTCAGCTCATGAGCGGGGCACTCGCCGGGTCGGCCGTGGCGCTGCTCGCGCTGTTCAACGGCGCCTACGGAGCGTACGCGGTGTTCCACCTGTCCGAGGGGTTCTTGTCGGCCCGCCTGCCGGCAGAGGCCCTCGTCCTGTTGGCGCTCGCGGCCCATCAATCGGGCGCACGGGCGCTCGGTGTCGCGCTCGCCGGGGCGGCCTTTGCCTTTCACCCGATCATGGCGCTGCCCGGCATGCTGCTGCTCCTGTACCTGTCGGTCCCGACCGCAGTGGGCCTCGCCGGCGCGGCCGCCGGACTCGTGGGCGTGCTCGGGTTGTGCGCGGCCACGCTCGAGTTTCCGACGCTGCGCGCGCATGTTCCGATCATGGATCCGGCCTGGCTGGCATTGGTGCGCGAACGCTCCCAGTTCCTGTTCCTGACCCTGTGGACGCGCGGCGATTGGGAGACCAACCTGCGTCCTTTCCTGTCCCTGACGCTGTCCGCGCTGGTGCTCACCGCGCCGCGCCTGCGCAGGCTATGCGTGGGTGGGATCGTGGTCGGCGCGACGGGACTCGGGATCGCCCTGATCGCGAGCACCTGGGGTCCCGTCGCGATCCTGCTGCAAGGGCAGGCCTGGCGCTGGGTGTGGTGCACGGAACTGCTCGCCATCCTGTTGCTCGTTCCGACCGCGCTCGGCGCCTGGCGCCATTCCCCGGTCGGCCCCTGGGCGGCACTCGCACTGCTCGCCGGCTGGACGCTGCCCGCGCTCGACCCGCTGCTGCTCACGGGCGCAGCCGTGCTGCTCTGGCTGCTGCGCTCGCGGGTGCCGGAGCGCCTCGCCGCGATGTGCAAGGGCGCGGCCTTGGCGGGCGCGCTCGGTATCCTGTGCTGGACGCTGTCTCGGTGCGTGACGCTGGTCGGCGCGGACATCGCGCGGCCTGCCGTGCAGGTCTCGAGCCGCAGCGAGCCGCGCGCCGTGCTCGCGCTACGCCAGGTCTTGGACGTGGGCGTGCCCGGGCTGCTCGTCGCGCTGCTGCTGCCGGCGTGGCTCCATCGAACCCGGAGCACCGCGGCGCCGCTGCTCGCGGCCGCCGGATGGGCGGCCTTGATCGTCTATGTTGCTCCCGCGACGTTCGCCGCCAACCGGAATTTTGGCACCGCAGCCGGGCAGCGCGAATTCGCGGACTGGCGTGCCGCGATCGCCCCGACCAGCACGGTGTTCGTCGCCGACGGGCGCAATGAGGGATCCTTCGTCTGGTTCACGCTCGAGCGGCCAAATTATCTGTCGCCGGGCCAGTCCGCCGGCGTCGTGTTTTCAGCCGCCGCGGCGCAGGAAATATTACGCCGTTCGACCGTGCTGATGCCGCTCAGCGATCCGGACTGGCGCATCATGACCGAACTCGAGCAGAAGCATGCCGGCAAGAAGTCGACACCGGCCAATCGCCCGCTGACGGCAGAGAATCTCGCCGCCGTGTGCCGCGACCCCGCACTCGGATTCGTGATCGCCAAAGAGGATGTGGGCTTCGCGCCGCTGCGCCACGCGCATCCGGGCGAATGGCAAGACTGGAATCTGTATGATTGCCGGCGGGTCAGGCGCCCGGAGCCCGCGGCGTGAGGCGGCTCCGCCTGCAAGCTTCCACGGTCGACGCGACGAGGCGCCATGTCCACCGCTGACGATGGTCGAAAAATCGCCGTAATCGCCGGCGCTGGGCCGGCAGGCCTCACCGCCGCGCTCGAACTTCTGAGGCGCGGACCGATCGCCCCGCTCGTCTTCGAGGCCGCGGGCCAGGTCGGCGGCATCTCCAAGACCGTCAATTATCGCGGCAACCGCATGGACTTGGGCGGTCACCGGTTCTTCTCGAAATCCGACTGGGTCATGCGGTGGTGGCAGGACATCCTGCCGATCGCCGTGCAGGACGGGGCGGAAAGCGCCGTGCGCATCCGCTACCAACACCAGCAGCACGAGTTCGCTCCGACGGGTGTGGCAAGCCCGACCGGCGACGCGGTGATGCTGGTACGGGAACGCCTCTCGCGCATCTTTCACCGGCGGCGGTTCTTCGATTATCCCTTGAAGCTGAACGCGAGCACGTTGCGCAACATGGGGCTCCTCGAGAGCCTGCGGATCGGTTGGAGTTACAGTCAGGCCCAGGTGAACCACCGGCACCCCGAGGCGTCGCTCGAGGATTTTCTGATCAACCGCTTCGGCGAACGCCTGTACCGGACGTTCTTCAAGGACTACACCGAGAAAGTCTGGGGCGTGCCCTGTCGCGAAATCGCCGCCGAATGGGGCGCACAGCGCATCAAGGGCTTGTCGGTCCGCAAGGCGCTCGCCCACGCTCTGGCGAGCCCGTTCCGGTCGGCGGACGACACGAGCCAGCGGCGCATCGAGACGAGCCTGATCGAGCGCTTCCTGTACCCCAAGTTCGGACCCGGGCAGATGTGGGAGGAGGTCGCGAAGCGCATCGAGGCCCTGGGCGGCACGGTGCACCTGGGCCAACGGATCGTCGCGGTCGAGCGTGCCGGTCTCACGGTCACCGCGGTTCACGTCCGCGACGAATCGAGCGGCAGCGTGCGGCGCGTGGGCTGCGATCATTTCGTCTCGACGATGCCGGTGCGGGAGCTGACCGCGATGCTCGAACCCGACGACGTGGAAGTCGGGCGGATCGCGACGCTCCTGCCCTATCGGGACTTCATGACGGCGGGATTGCTCGTGCGGCGCATGCAGCCGGGCGCAGCGCGCCGGAGTGTCTCTGCCCGTCGGAACGGCCGCGGCGGCCCGGAGGGCATGCCGCCCGACAATTGGATCTACATCCAGGAGCCGGACGTGAAGATCGGACGACTGCAGGTATTCAACAACTGGAGCCCCGCCTTGGTGGCCGACCCGCAGACGATCTGGTTGGGGCTCGAGTACTTCTGCCGCGAGGGCGATGAACTCTGGTCGATGCAGGACGGCCGGTTCGTGGATTTCGCCACCGGCGAGCTCGCGAAGATCGGTCTGATCGACCGGCGCGACGTGCTCGACGGCACCGTCGTGAGGGTACCGAAGGCGTATCCCGCCTACTTCGGCGAGTACAGCCGCTTCGCGCGCGTGAAGAGTTTCTTGAACCAGTTCACAAATTTGTATCCGATCGGCCGCAACGGCATGCATCGGTACAATAATCAGGATCACTCCATGCTCGCCGCCGACGGCGCGGTCAGCGCCATGCTGGCGAATGGAGAGGGTAAGGCCGAGCTGTGGAACATCAACGCCGACGATGAGTACCACGAAACGAAACGCAGCGAGGTCGCATGAGGAGTTGGCATGTCGTTGACACAAATTGTCGTTTCTTGACGCTGCGCGCCGATCCGGGAGCGGCTGTGAGCCTCCTGGCGCAGGTCACATAATCCGGCTCGTCGGAAAACTATCGCGCGGATTCAATCACTTGAACGGTGCCGGCCGTCCGTGGCACAGGGCTTGCTCCACATCGAGGGTCGGCGCGACGCCGGCGTCACTGTCGATGATCTCCAGGGCCAACAGGGAGCCGCGGATGTGGACTCGAATGGAAAAGGGTTTCACCCTGATCGAACTGATGATCGTGATCGCGATCATCGGGATTCTCGCGGCGATCGCGCTGCCCGCCTATCAGGACTACACGATCCGGGCACAAGTGTCCGAGGGCCTCACGGTCGCCTCGCCGGTACAGATCGCGATCGCCGAGTACTATGCCAACAACGGCACTTTCCCGATCGCCATCTCGGGCGGCAGCACCCAGAGCGCCCTGAACTTCGCGACCACGATGACGGGCAATTTCGTCAGTGCCGTGACGGTTTCAGCGCCCGGTCAAATCGAGATCGTCTACGGCAACCACGCCAACCAGCTGCTCGCCGCGTCGCCGAACCTGTTCTTGAACGCGTATCTGACGACCAGCGGCGACATCGACTGGGTTTGTGGCTACGGCACTCAGCAGCCGCCAGGCGCCACGCTCGTCCCGAGCGCTAGAGGCACGACCACCGTCATTCAGAAATACCTGCCGAAGAATTGCCAGTCCTGACGACGGGCAGGCGCGCGAGCGGCTGAACCGCGTCGCGGCTTCAGCCTCCGGCTCAGGCGGCCTGACCGCGCGGGTGGGCGGCGACGAAATCGGCGAGTTCGGCGAGCAGGCGCGGGAACACCGCGTCGAACCGGCCGGGAGACTCGCTGCGCAGCACGCGCGCGGTAGGCCACCAGGGCGATACCTCCTCGCCGATTTGCCACCGCCAGTCGTGAAAACACGGGGCGAGCACCCAGACGGGCTTGCCCTGGCACGCCGCGACGTGGGCGACCGAGGAGTCCACGGCCACGACCGCATCCAATTCACTGACGATGGCCGCGGTGTCCCCAAAATTCTTCACACCCGGCATCGGATCGACCATCTTGAGTGTCTCGAGCAGCGCCGGCTTCTCGGGCCGCGCGTCGAACATCAAATTCACCCAACTGACACCGGCGATACCGGCGAGCTGCTGCGCGAGCGGCAGCGACGGTGTTCGCTGCCAATCATCGCGGCGCAGGGGATTGCCGCCGTACACGAGGCCGATGCGCACGCCGGGCAGATCGCGTACCTGCGCCCGCACGGCGGCGCCCAAGGCGGGATCGAGCGTCACGCGCGCAGGATTCTTGATGTCCTGCGGGCCGAGCGCGAGCGCGTTGATCAGGGCGAACATCGGCACCGCGAGTTCACAGTCGTGTTCCCGCGCAGTCGGCAGCGTGGCGCCCCGGAATAGCCGTTCGTGTCCCGGCACCTGTGCCGCCAAGTCTGCGAGGATCGGCTGCACGTACAGGTCGTAGCGAATGCGGCGTGCGGCGAGGATGTTCAAGAACCGGAAGCACATCATCGCGTCCCCGGCGCCCTGATCCTGGTACACGAGGATTTTCTTCTTGCCGACGCGCTGGCCGCTCCAGCGCGGCACGTCCCGGACGTAGGCCGTCGGGCGCGTCTCGTACTGGGCGCTGTCGAGCCATAGCCAGCTCTCCGACCAATGCTGGGTCCCGCGCATGAGCCAAACGTTCGCGAGCGTGAAGCGGAACGGCATCGAGGCGGGGTCCTCGGCATAACAATATTCGCGAAACCGCTCCGCGCTCGCGGTGTCGCCGGCGCTCCAGAAGATCGAGGACAGCTGGTCGGCGATCTCGGTGGTCATGGGCTCGAAGTCCTGCGATGCCCGCGCGAGCGCGAGTGCCGCCTCGAAGGTCTCGCGGCTGCCTTCGAGCATGCCGAGCAGGCGCGCGAGGTTTGGCGGCGGCAGCGGCTTCTTGCGGTGTGCCGCGAGCATCTGCGTGCAGACCCGGCGCCGCGCCGCGGCGATTTTCGGACTGGTCTCATAGCTCGATCGAAGCCAGGTCGAGTTCGTCGAAATCATGTCGAGCTGTTGCAGTGCCTCGACCGAGTCCGGCTTGATGGCGAGCGCGAGGTTCGCGTACTTCGCCGCCTCGCCCCATTCGCCGGCGATCGTGCACAGCGAGGCCGCGAGCACCAGCACCTGCACGTCCTGCGGGTTCAAGGCCGCCGCCGTGAGCGCGATCGGCACGGCCTCGCTCAAGCGGCGCAGCTTGTGCAGACTCGAGGCCAGGAACTTGTGCGCGAGCGCGTCCTTCGGATCCGCTGCGGTCGCGGCGCGCAGCGGCTCCAGTGCAGCCTCGACGTCACCCAGCATGAAGAGACAAATGCCGAGCTTGGTCTGCGCCTCCACCACGGCCGGGTTGCGTTGAACCAGGTCCAGGAGCCCGGGCAGGGCACCCGCGAAGTCGGCGTTGCCGAGCAGTGTCTGCGTGCTCTTGAGCCGGGAATAGACCGCATCGTCGGACAGTGGCGGCAACTCGGACCCGGACGCGGGCGGCGGCGTCGCGGCGGTGCTCGTCGCGGGCGTCGACGGTTTGCCTTTGAGCCAGGTTTTCAACAAGACGTCGTCTCTCCGGTGTCGGGTCGGTCTTAAGCATCGACGCTCGGCACGATAGCAAGAATAGACGACATATTCCCGGGACCGGCGTCGCAACTCGCCGGGGGCGACGCGTGGCACCGCGATTGGCTGCCGCTCGCCTCGCCTCGCGTCGCGTCGCGTCGCGTCTGCGGTGACAGTTTTTGTCGCTAAGTGACGCAAGTTGCCGAAGGCTCCGCCCGATCTCGCCCGACTTAAGTTAAATACCGGCGGGCGATGCAGGCATTTACGCTGCGGTTTCAGTCACTTGAGTGTCGCGACCGTGGCTTGGCACAGCGCTTGCTTACTCTCTCGTCACTGGCCCGTGCCGTCGTCTCTGACTCGATATTGTTGTCGTCATTTTCAGGAGTTCCACATGCTCAAGCAGGTACAAAAGGGGTTCACCCTGATCGAATTGATGATCGTGATCGCGATCATCGGCATCTTGGCGGCCATCGCCATCCCGGCCTATCAGGACTACACGATCCGCGCCCAGGCGTCGGAAGGGCTCACCGTCGCCTCGGCCGTACAAGTCGCGATCGCCGACTACTACGCCCAGAACGGCACCTTCCCGACCGCGATCACGGGCGGCAGCGCGGCGAGCGCGTTGAACTTCACGAGCCAGCCGACCGGCAACTATGTGTCGGGCGTCACGATCCCCTCGGCCGGTGAGATTCTGATCACCTACGGCAACAAGGCGAACGCGCTGTTGGCTTCGAGCGGGAAACTGTACTTGAACGCCTATATTACGTCGGCGGGCGACATCGACTGGGTCTGTGGCTACAGCACCGCGTACGCGGCCGGCGCGACGGCGGTCGGCACGCCGGGCACGACCACGGTCATCCAGAAATATCTGCCGAAGAACTGCCAGTCCTAACGTCGATCTTTTAAGGTTGACGAAACCCCGAAGGGCGCTGCGCGAGCAGCGCCCTTTTGCGTTCTCGGACAGGGATTTATCGAAAAATCCAGCGCCGCGGCTCGAGAATTTGACACGGCGGCGCGGTTTTTGGGATCCGTTTCACGTAGCCATACACAGACATTGTGCAAACCTTGCGAAGCGTTTGACAATAGCATCCCCCGCCAGAGAGTAAACTTTCCTCCATGAGCGAGACCCCGGCAAGACGATGAACGATTTCGCCACCCTCCAGACGGCGAGCGGCCCGCGCATGGCGCTGGGCGGCCTCGCGCAGCGTCTCGTGCAGGACGGGCTGCTCGACGATGCGACGATGCAGGACGCGATCGTCAAGGCGAAGGAGCGGCGCATGAGCCTCGTCACGCATCTCGTGACCGGCAATCTCGCGAGCGCCCGCGACATCGCGATCTCGGCGTCGAACGAATTCGGCGTGCCGCTGCTCGACCTTGATTGCGCGGTCGTCGACATGGAAGCCTACCGTGTCGTCAGCGACAAACTGCTGCAGAAGCACCGGGTGCTGCCGCTCATGAAGCGCGGCAAGCGCTTGTTCCTCGCGGTCGCGGATCCGACCAACCTGCATGCCCTCGACGAGATCCGCTTCCAGACCGCGATGAGCATCGAGTTCGTCGTGGTCGAGGACGACAAACTGCAGAGGGCCGTCGAGAAGGCGATCGAGCAGGCCGAAGCGGTCATGCCGACGCTGACCGACGACGACTTCGATCTCGAGAATCTCGAGGTGTCGGGCGGCGACGACGATGCGAACATCGAGTCGCTCGCGCGCGACGACGTCGAGGACGCCCCGATCGTGCGCTTCGTGAACAAGATCCTGCTCGACGCGATCAAGAAAGGCGCATCGGACGTCCACTTCGAACCCTACGAGAAGATCTTCCGCATCCGCACCCGCTTGGACGGCGTGCTCAAGGAGGTCGCGCTGCCGCCGGTCCAGCTCGCCGGCAAGATCGTCGCGCGCCTGAAGGTCATGGCGCGCCTCGACATCGCGGAACGCCGCATCCCGCAGGACGGACGCATCAAGATGCGGCTGTCGAAGACGCGCGCCATCGACTTTCGCGTCAGCACCTGTCCCACGTTGTTCGGCGAGAAGGTCGTCACGCGTATCCTCGATCCGTCGAGCGCCATGCTCGGCATCGACGCGCTCGGCTACGAACCGTTGCAGCGCGACACCTACCTGCGCTATCTCGCGAAGCCCCAGGGCATGATCCTGGTCACCGGTCCGACCGGCAGCGGCAAGACGGTGTCGCTCTACACGGGGCTCAATATCCTGAACACCGAGGATTGCAATATCTCGACGGCGGAAGACCCGGCCGAAATCAACCTTCCCGGCATCAATCAGGTCAACGTGAACCCGAAGGTCGGGCTCACGTTCGCGGCGGCGCTGCGCGCCTTCCTGCGCCAGGATCCGGACGTGATCATGGTCGGCGAAATTCGCGACCTCGAGACCGCCGAGATCGCGATCAAGGCGTCGCAGACCGGCCACTTGGTGCTTTCCACGCTGCACACGAACGATGCGCCGCAAACCCTGACGCGGCTCGTCGACATGGGCGTCAAACCCTACGCGATCGCCACGTCGGTGAGTCTGATCATCGCGCAGCGCCTGGCGCGCAAGCTCTGCACGAACTGCAAGCAGCCGATCGACATCCCCGCCGAAGCGCTGCGCAAGGAGGGCTTCACGGACGCCGACATCGACACCGGCTTTCGCGTCTATAAGGCGGTCGGCTGCAATCTGTGCACGGACGGCTACAAGGGGCGCATGGGCATCTATCAGGTCATGCCGGTCACGGAAACGATCGGCCGCATCATCATGGAGGGTGGCGGCGCGATGGCGATCGGCGATCAGGCAACGCGGGACGGGATCTGGAACCTGCGCCGCGCCGGACTCGAGAAGGTGAAAGTGGGCTTGACCAGCCTCGAAGAAATCAACAGCGTCACGGTCGATTGACGGCCTGATCACGAGGATCGGATCTTATGGCGATATCAGCAGCGGCAAGCAAGAAAGAGACCCAGTTCATCTGGGAGGGCAAGGACAAGCGCGGCAACAAGGTTCGCGGCAAGGCCCTCGCCACCAATGAGGCGGCGCTGCGCGCGGATCTGCGCCGTCAGGGCGTCGCACCGACACGCGTCAAGACCCAGGGCACGGGCTTCAGTCTCGGCGGCGGTGTGGACTCGACCGACATCGCGATCTTCAGCCGCCAGCTCGCGACCATGATGGCCGCCGGCATCCCGATGGTGCAGTCCTTCGAGATCATCGGCACCGGGCACGAGAAGCCCTCGATGCAGAAACTCGTGCTCGACATCAAGGCGAGCGTCGAGTCCGGCAGCACGCTGAAGGAATCCCTCGCCAAACATCCGATGCACTTCGACGATCTGTTCGTGAACTTAGTCGAGGCCGGCGAACAGGCCGGCGCCCTCGAAACCCTGCTCGACAAGATCGCGGGTTACAAGGAGAAGACCGAGGCGCTCAAGAAGAAGATCAAGAAGGCGCTGTTTTATCCCGCGGCGGTGCTGGTGGTCGCCGTCATCGTCACGATGATCCTGTTGATTTTCGTGATCCCGCAGTTCGAAAACCTGTTCAAGGGCTTCGGCGCGGATCTGCCCGCATTCACTCAGATGGTCGTGAATCTGTCGCGCTTCGTCCAGGCCCAGGGCTGGTGGATCGGACTCGTCGTGGGCGGCGCGATCTTCGCGTTCTTCTTCTTCAAGAAGCGCTCGCGCGCGATGCGCCGCAATCTCGATCGCGTCATGCTGCACTTTCCGATCATCGGACCGATTCTCGTGAAGGCCGCCATCGCGCGCTTCGCCCGCACGCTCTCCACGATGTTCGCCGCCGGCGTGCCGCTCGTCGAGGCCATGCAGTCGGTTGCCGGCGCGACCGGCAACATCGTCTACGAGGAGGCGACGCTGCGCATGAAGGACGAGGTGGCCACGGGCCAGCGGCTGCAGCGCGCCATGGAGAACACGGGCCTGTTCCCGAACATGGTCGTGCAGATGATCGCGGTCGGCGAGGAGTCCGGTTCCCTCGATGCAATGTCGGGCAAGGTCGCGGAATTCTACGAGACCGAGGTCGACAACGCGGTCGACAGCATGTCGAGCCTGCTCGAGCCGCTGATCATGGCGATCCTCGGCATTCTCGTCGGCGGCATGGTCATCGCGATGTATCTGCCCATCTTCAAACTGGGTTCGGTCGTCTGAGGGCGCGGCCACCGCGCAAGGCCGGCCTCTTCCCATGCTAGCGCAGCTCGCGGCGGTCTACGGCGCCATGCCGCTGCTGTTCGCGGGATCGGTGTTCGTGCTCGGTCTGGTGGTCGGCAGCTTCTTGAACGTGGTGATCTACCGTCTGCCGATCATGCTCGAGCGGGAATGGCAGGCCCAGGCGGCGGACGTGCTGCAGGCACCGCCCCCGGTCCCTGCCCCCGCCTTCAATCTGTTGACGCCGCGCTCGGCCTGTCCGGTCTGCCGGTCGCCGATCAAGGCCTGGCACAACATCCCGGTCCTGAGCTGGCTGGCGCTGCGGGGCCGCTGCGCGGCCTGCGCCGCGCCCATCTCGGCGCGCTACCCGGTCGTGGAACTGCTGACGGGCCTGGCCTCGGCAGCCGTGGCCTGGCATTACGGGGTCGGCACGGAAACACCCTGCGCCCTGCTCGTGACCTGGGCCTTGATCGCGCTGACCGGCATCGACATCGACCATCAGCTCCTCCCCGACGGCATCACGCTCGCGCTGCTGTGGAGCGGCCTGCTCGCGGCCGTGCTGATCGGCCCCACGGCCGGCGCCGCCCTGCCCGTGGCGCCGCGTGACGCCATCATCGGCGCCGTTGCCGGCTACCTGTCGCTGTGGTGCGTGTTCCATGCGTTCCGCCTCCTCACGGGCAAGGAAGGCATGGGGTACGGCGACTTCAAGCTGTATGCGGCCCTGGGTGCTTGGCTCGGCTGGAAGCTGCTGCCGCTGGTCATCCTGCTGTCGGCGGCAACCGGCGCCGCGGTCGGCATCGCGCTGATCGTCTTGCGCGGCCGCGACCGAGAGGCCCCGATGCCGTTCGGCCCGTACCTGGCGGCGGCCGGATGGCTCGCCATGCTCTATGGCAACGGCCTGATCAGCGCGTATCTTAGGCTCTCCGGACTGCAGCGTTAGGAGCCCGTCTGAGTATTCCACGAATGCCGCTGAGGCTCACCGTCGGACTCACGGGCGGCATCGCCAGCGGCAAGACCAGCGCGGCGCGGCGCTTCGCCGCCCTCGGGGTGCCGGTCATCGACGCGGACGAGGCGGCACGCAGCGTCGTCGAGCCGGGGTCTTTGGGCCTCGCCGCGCTCGTCCAGCGCTTCGGGACCGGCATTCTGGGCGCCGAGGGGGCACTCGATCGACGGGCACTGCGCAGGCTCGCGTTCGCGGATCCAGAGGCCCGCCGCGACCTCGAGGCCGTCCTGCATCCGCGGATCCGCGCCGAGATGGACCGGCTCGCGTCGCTGGCAACCGGGCCTTACCTCGTCATGGCGATTCCGCTGCTCGTCGAGGGGGGGGACGCGCGGCGGCGCGTGGACCGGGTCCTGGTCATCGATGTCGACGAGCGCCGGCAGCTCGAGCGGCTCATGGCGCGGGACGGCGGGTCCGAAGCCGAGGCGCGCGCCATCGTGTCGGCCCAGGCGACCCGCGAGCAGCGCCTCGGTCAGGCCGACGACGTGATCGACAATCGCGGGAGCCTCGCCGATCTGGAACGAGCCGTCGATGAGCGCCATGCGGTTTACCTCGAACTCGCGGCCGGCATGCAGGCGCATGCGGCCCCCTGAGGGCCGCTGCTTGTCACATATTCCGCGTCGTCGGGTTTACCATGGGCCTTGGACTGGCAGACAATACAGGCATGAACTCCAATCTCGATCCCCGGGCGAGCATGGACCCGGAGCCGGCTCCGGTCGTGTACGAGCAGCCTCTGAACGAGCGCATGCGGACCTTCCTGCGCCTCGAATTTCTCTATACCCAGGCGACGTACCACAGCGAAAGCCCCAACCCCTGGAGCTCCCGCGCCGCAGTCGCGAGCCTGCTCGAGATCCTCGCGATCACCGCCCGCGGCGACTCGCGCAACGACGTGCTGAAGGAACTCGAGCGGCACGTGAACGTGCTGCGCGAATACCAGAGCAAGACCGGCGTGGATCCGGGCCGCCTGAAGTCGCTGGTCTCCAATCTGCTGAAATTGCGCGACGAACTCGCCGCCGTCGGCGGAAACTTCATGGGGCCGCTCAGGGATTCGGAATTCTTGAGTGCGATCAAGCACCGCAGCGCGATCCCGGGCGGCACCTGCGACTTCGATCTGCCCGACTATTCGTACTGGCTGAACCGCCCCCCCGAGGTGCGCGCGGCGGAGTTCGGCGCATGGCTCGCGCTGCTGCGGCCGCTCTGCGACAGCATCGCGGAACTCTTGTGGCTCACGCGCCAGAACGCGAAGCGCAAGGCCGAGACCGCCGCCGGCGGCGTGTTCCAGCTCCCCTTCGATCGCGACAATCCCTGCCAATTGGTACGCATCACGCTGCCGGCCGACACGGACCTGTTTCCCGAGATCAGCGGCAATCAGCACCGCTGCACGGTGCGCTTCTTGAACTGGACGGATGCAACGCGTCGCCCGGTCCACGTCGAGGTGGACGTGCCGTTCCTGCTGACCTGCTGCACCTGAATTGGCCGCGGCGGCGTTGCATCGCGAGACGAACTCCTGATGGCGACCGTGCGCTGTCCGACCTGCAAACGGCCCGTGGAATGGTCGAGCGAATCCATCTACCGCCCGTTCTGCAGCGACCGCTGCCGGCTCATCGATCTTGGCGCCTGGTTCGCCGAGAAACACGCGATTCCCGGCGATCACGCCGAGACGTCCGGCGAGGATGCGCCGCCCACCTCCTCGCTCGACGAATGTTGATCGCCGGCCGCGCGCCGGCGCCGCAGCTCGAGAGCTTGACTGCATGTCCGCCCGCCGCCTGCCCTTCGTCCTGCTGCTGCCTTGGCTCATGGTGGCGATGAACCCGCCGCGGGCCGCGGAACTGTCCATCGAACGGCTGTTTCAAGCACCGGCGCTCGCGGGCCCGGCGCTGACCGGCGTCAAGATCTCGCCCGACGGGTCGCGCATCACGTACCTCAAAGGCAGCGACGCGGACAACAATCGGCTCGATCTGTGGGAATACGACGTGCATCGGCAGCACGCGGACCTGCTGATCGATTCCCGCTCGCTGGCCCACGCGGGTGACGCACTGTCGGACGAGGAACTCGCGCGGCGCGAGCGCCAGCGCACGGCGGCGCTGTCCGGCATTCTGGAATATGCCTATGCGCCCTCGGGGCGCTCGCTGATCTTCACGTTGGACGGGACGGTGTACCTCTACGACCTGACGCAGCCCAAGGCGCACCGCGTCGCGCGCGTGTCGCCGCCCGGCGGTTTCGTCACGGACGCGACTGTCTCGTCGCGCGGACGGTACGTGAGTTACGTGCGCGATCAGAACCTCTATGCCTACGACGTGAGTGCGAACCAGGAGCTCGCATTGACGCGCGACGGCGGCGGACCCGTCAAGAACGGCATGGCCGAATTCGTCGCGCAGGAGGAGATGGACCGCAGCACCGGCTACTGGTGGGCACCGGACGACCGGCACGTCGCGTTCGCGCGCGTCGATGAAACGCCGGTCCCACTGCTCGAACGCGTCGAGATCGCCGCGGACGGCGTGACCGCCCATGCGCAGCGCTATCCCACGGCCGGCAATCCCAACGTCAGCGTGCGTCTCGGCGTCAAGAACCTCGAGAGCGGCGCTGTGACCTGGATCGACCTCGGCGACGACCCGGACATCTATCTCGCACGGGTCGACTGGCTGCCGGACGGCCGCACGCTGGCGGTGCAGCGCGAGAGCCGCGATCAGCACCGTCTCGATCTGTTGTTCGCGGACGTGGACAGCGGTGCGACCCGGTTGATCTTGAGCGAAGCGAGTCCGACCTGGATCGAGCTCAACGACGAGTTGACCTTCCTCAAGAACTCGCGCGAATTCCTCTGGAAATCGAGCCGCGACGGCTTCGAGCATCTTTATTTGTATGACGATTCCGGCAAGCTGCTGCGCAGGCTCACGGCCGGCCCCTGGAACGTCGATGATCTGCGCGCCCGCGCCATCAAGGCGGTCGACGAGGAGCACCGCCTGGTCTACTTCACCGCGAACGAGCGCAGCCCGACCTGCCGCGACCTCTACGTGACGTCGCTCGACACCCGCGCGCCGGAGGCCGTTCGGCGCCTGACCGACGCGCACGGTGTGCACGGCATCACGATATCGCTGAAGGGACGTTTCTACGTCGATCAGTTTGCGAGCAGCCGCCAGCCGCTGCAGGTCGCCGTGCATCGCCTCGACGGCACGGCGCTCGGCTTCTTGATGGAAAATCGGCTCGATGCGGCCCATCCCGATGCGCCCTATCTCGCCGACAACGCGACGCCCGAGTTCGGCACGCTGACCGCCGCGGACGGCGCGATCCTGCAGTATCGCCTGTTCAAACCGCGGGACTTCGATCCGGGCCGGCAGTATCCCGCGATCGTCGATGTCTACGGCGGTCCAGGGGCACAGCGCGTGCTCGATGACTGGACGGGGAGTTCCTTCGCGCAGATTCTCACGCGCAGAGGCTACGTCGTGTTCCAACTCGACAACCGCGGCAGCGGCTTTCGCGGCCGCGCTTTTCAGGCGCCGATCTACGGCAGGTTGGGCGAGGTCGAAGTGGCGGATCAGATCATGGGCACGCAGTGGCTCACCGCCCAGGGCTTCGTCGACGCGAAACGCATCGGCGTCTGGGGCTGGAGCTATGGCGGATACATGACCCTGATGCTGATGTTCAAGGCGCCCGCGCTGTATCGGGCCGGCGCCGCCGGGGCGCCGGTCACGGATTGGACTCTCTACGACACGCATTACACCGAGCGCTACTTGGGCAAGCCGCAGGACAACGCGGCCGGCTACGAGGCGAGTTCCGTGCTGCCGTATGCGAAGGACCTCGAGGGCAGCCTCCTGATCATCCACGGCATGGCGGACGACAACGTGCTGTTCACCCACAGCACGAAGCTCTTCAAGCGTTTGCAGGACTTGGGCAAGCCCTTCGAGGTGATGGTCTACCCGGGCGCAAAGCACGGCCTCACGCGCCAGCACGACGGCCGTCACGCGTACGCGACGATCTTGCGCTTCTTCGATGAGAAATTGCGCGACAGCGCGCCGTGACGGCACGTCCTACCTCTGACGGAAACGAAACGATCTCCGGCTTCGCCTGTTAGTAAGGAAGCGGATCCCGTGCAAGCCGTTCGAGCGCATGCACGCCGCTCGCGCCGAGCGCCGCGGCCGCCTCGACATCCTCGCCATGGACGTAGACCGGCACGTTGGCCGCCGCACACAGCGCAGCGAGGCGCTGCGCGTCGAAGCCCGGCGCGACGGCGAGGAAATCGGCATCGACACCCCGCAAGGCGGCACGCGTGGCGCACGACTCAACCTCCTCGCACCACCATCCCCGCAAGCGCGTATCGCCGCTCGCGTCGCGCGCAGCGCGCGCGATGAGGTACAGCGCCGTGGCCGGCTCGCGCAGGCATTCCGGAAGCTTCAATGCCGTGACGACCGGCCGGTCCGCCGCGAGCAGATCGGCGGCGTTCAGTGCCGTGCGCTCGCACCAGCGCAAGGCCTGCCGTTCGCGACCGACCGGCGTGCCCTCGTAGTGCGTCACCCGCCAGACATCGAGTTCGATACGACGGTCGGGATAGTCGTGTAACAGGCGGATGAGCGGCCGGGCGGCGCGCAACCGGATGCCGATCTCTTCCTCGAGTTCACGGGCGAGCCCCGCCATGCGCGCCTCGCCATCGTCGAGCTTGCCCCCCGGAAATTCCCAAGCGCCCGCGAGATGTCGACCGGTCGGGCGCTGTGCGAGCAGCACGCGGTCCCGGGCATCGCTGAGCACGCCCGCGACGACCCGGATTACGCCGCCGGCGGCCAAGGAGCGTCAGCCGTTCGCTTGCTGCAAGGCCCCGTGGCAGTGTTTGTACTTGCGTCCCGAGCCGCAGGGACAGGGCTCGTTGCGGCCGACTTTCGGCAGGTTGCGCACGAACGGAACCCCGTCGGAGGTCTCCGCATAGCGTCCCGCATCGCGCCCGTCGCGCTCCGTCGCGCCAGGCGGGGGCTCGAGCGGCGCGCCGAACTCGGCGCTCGGCGGCCCGGCGGGGCCCGCGACCTGCTGGATCGGCGAGACGGCGTCGGCGTGTTGCAGCTGCAGGGCGCGCGCGAGCCGCTGCTGGCGCTCGAGCTCTTCGCGTTCGATCTCCGCCTGACTGCGCACCTGGACCTTCGAGACGGTCGTGATCGTCTCGTACTTGATGCGATCGAGCATCGAGGAAAACAGTTCGAAGGCCTCGCGCTTGTATTCCTGTTTCGGATTCTTCTGCGCGTAGCTTCTCAAGAAGATGCCCTGGCGCATGTAGTCCATCGCGGCGAGATGCTCGCGCCAATGGCGGTCGAGCGTCTGCAGCATGACCTGCTTCTCGATGTAGCGGACGATCTCGGGGCCGATCGCGGCGCGCTTCTGTTCGTACGCGGCCGTGAGGCTCTCGAGCACTCTCGCCTTCAGCGAGGATCCGTCGCCGGACTCTTCGGCCTCGAGCCACTCGGCGATCGGCAGCGCGACGCCGAAATCCGCCTCGATCGCGGCCGTGAGCGCCGGCACGTCCCACTGTTCGGCAGGCTGACCCGGCGGCACGTGCTGCAGGACCAGCTGGGCGACCACGTCCTCGCGGATGCCCGCGACGGCCTCGCCGACGTCCTCGGCGCTCATGAGGTCGGTGCGCTGTTGATAGATCACGCGGCGCTGGTCGTTGGCGACGTCGTCGTACTCCAGCAGCTGTTTGCGCGCGTCGAAATTGTGCTGCTCCACGCGCCGCTGTGCGCGTTCGATCTGCCGCGTGAGCATGCCGCTCTCGATCGCCTCGCCCGCCTTCATGCCCACCCGGGTCATGAGCGCCTTCATGCGCGTCGGATCGCCGAAAATGCGCATGAGGTTGTCCTCGAGGGACAGGTAGAAGCGGCTCGAGCCCGGGTCGCCCTGGCGGCCCGAGCGGCCGCGCAGCTGATTGTCGATGCGGCGGGATTCATGCCGCTCGGTGCCGATGATGTGGAGGCCGCCGGCGGCGAGCACTTGATCGTGGCGGGCGCGCCATTCGCTGCGAATCGCCTCGAGATCCTGTTCGGTGGGCGCCTCGATGGCATCGATCTGCAGCTGGGTGCTGCCGCCCAAGACGATGTCGGTGCCGCGGCCCGCCATGTTCGTCGCGATCGTCACGGCACCGGGCCGGCCGGCCTCGGCGACGATGTGCGCCTCGCGCTCGTGCTGTTTCGCGTTCAACACCTCGTGCGGCAAACCGGCCGCGGCGAGGAGCTGCGCGAGCCGCTCCGAGGTCTCGATCGACGTCGTGCCGACGAGCACCGGCTGGCCGCGCTTGACGCAATCTTGGATGTCCTCGAGGATCGCCTGGAACTTATCCTGTTCGGACAGGAACACGAGGTCCGACTTGTCCTGGCGCACCATCGGCTTGTGCGTCGGGATCACGACGACCTCGAGCCCGTAGATTTCCTGGAACTCGAAGGCCTCGGTGTCGGCGGTGCCGGTCATGCCGGACAGCTTGCTGTAGAGGCGGAAGTAGTTCTGGAACGTGATCGAGGCGACGGTCTGGTTCTCTTCGCGAACCTTGACGCCCTCTTTGGCTTCGACGGCCTGGTGCAGGCCGTCGGACCAGCGCCGGCCGGGCATGGTGCGGCCCGTGAACTCGTCGACGATGATGACTTCCCCGCCGCGCACGATGTATTCGACGTCGCGCTTGTACA
>Ga0116229_10002527_pt1 | contig 29664 bp, 14 predicted proteins | sample S1TSphgellanicum_3_FD_87313 | JGI IMG/M metagenome (GOLD analysis project Ga0116229, IMG submission 87313) | Host-associated microbial communities from peat moss isolated from Minnesota, USA - S1T2_Fc - Sphagnum magellanicum MG | ecosystem: Host-associated > Plants > Peat moss > Unclassified...
CAGTCGCCTAGGTCGGGCTGACCCTCCTGCAGCGCTGGTTCACTGCGCGTCTCGCAACAGCTAACCGTTTTCTGTAACGGATAAATCCGTGGGCTTTGACCCGTTATGGGCAAGGCAGGACAGCTATGCTTTCCACTTTAGGTATAAACCATCACATCCACCTTCTGCCCTCTGCCTTGCCCGGAGGGCTGTAAGTCCTAACTTAGAAAATGTCCGCTGGATCTGCATTTTGTAATTTTCTGATGGCTAAGGCTCCCGAAATCATGCACATCGCGATCGCAGCTATTAAGATAATGAATGCCTTGTCAATCGTCATTGACATTGGTAATTTTGTAGCTTGTCTAGCTACATCATACAAACCTAAAGTGAAAGCAAATCCAGGTATATATCCGAGAATCGCTAAGATAAAAGCTTGTTGAAAAACGACAGATAATAAGTATTTGTTTGTATGACCCATGGCTTTAAGGGTAGCATAGGCAACTATATGATTGGAGATATTTGTATAAAGAATTTGATAGACAATGACAACACCAATAACGGACCCCATGGTTAACATCAAATTAAGTGTAAAACCAATGGGTGTTCTCTCTGCCCAATATTTTTTCTCGAAATCAATAAAGCCATCTTGAGTAAAAACTTGGACATCGTTATATAAATTAGCTTTTAAATTTACCAGCACCTTTTGAGGATCTACGCCGGGCTTGAGAGTGATCGAACCTACATCGATATCTCTAGAATCTCGACCTAAAAGTCTGGCAAAAGTTGAATCGCTGACAATTAAGTTGCCATCTACGCCAAAAGAAGGACCTAAGCTAAACAAACCTCCTACTTTAACTCTATAGCCAATTGTGCCTGTGTAGGTAAATATTTCTACTATCGGCTCTTTACCCCGGTCAAATTCTGTAGCAATTGTACCAAATTCAGGACGGGATAGTCGGTCGAAGAGAACTTCATTAGGAAATTTGATCCGATCTATTTTTTGGTTGACTTCGGGTAGATTAAGAACAGGCTTTCCCGGATCGAAGCCAATGATGTAAATTGAGTATTTTTGCCCATTGTCTGGGTTTTTGAATTTGGCAAATTCCAGATATACGGGGCTGACTGACTCGACACCATCAAATCCCAGTACCTGATACAATCGTTCCCGTGGAAAGCTTTGGTTTGATGTCAAAGATTTATATTGAGAACTGAGTAAAAATAAATCTCCTCGTAAAGTTTGATGTATCTGGGTGGCACTTGAATATAGTGCGTCTTGGAAACCTAGTTGCATAAACATGAGGATTACAATAAAAGCAATCCCTGCTAAAGCAATTACAGATCTAACTTTTTGGCGTGCTAACTGTAGCCATGCTAGAGGAATGTTACCAATCATCTGATTTGGGATTTTAAATTTTGGATGTTGGATTATAGGCTGATCGCAACTTCAACCTGTAAGTTGGTTAAGCCGACAACTCGTTTGCTATCTGCAGGATCATTAATGCGAATTTTCACCTCAACGACTTTGCGATCGGTGTCTACTCCCGGACTAACACTGAAGACGTTTTGTCTGTTAACTTCCTTGCCAATCTCTGTCACGGTTCCCTGAATTTTGCCTGTGAACCCAGTACTGGTAATTGTCGCTTTTTTACCTAAATGTACTTTTTCAATATCAGTTTGATAAACTTCTGCTGCTACATACATCTGATCTGTCTTGCCAATTTCCGCAATGCCTTCACTACCGATAACTTCTCCAGTTTTGGTATGGATTTTCAAAACTTCTCCATCTATTGGAGATCTGACATCAGTTAATTCCTTTTCTGCTTGCGCCTGTTTGACAGCGCTGATGGCACTGTCTAGTTCACTTTGTGCTAGCTGGACGTCTACCGGACGGACTTCCGCAATACTTGCTAGTTTTGCTCTAGCTTCCCTTTGCTGATCTTCCAGAGTGTCTGTGCTGCGTTTCAACGTCGCTTTAGCTTCGTTGATCTGCTCGATGATGGTTTGCTTTGTCCGACTTAGGTTGGCTTTGGCTTCGTTGAGATGTTGTTCGGCTGTGTCTGATGTCAGGCGCTTGGTATCCATTACAGAAGCAGAAATTGCTCCATCTCGCTTGAGTGACTTATAGCGCTGATATTCGAGGCGAGCATTAATGAATTCTGCCTGTAGACCTGCTAAAGTCGCGGTTTGCCCTAGAGTCTGATCGCGCAGATCTGCTTGTAAACGTGCGATCACGGCGTTTTGTGATGCTCGCTGTCCTGCCAATTCTGATTTTAAGTTAGCGATCGTTGCTTGTTGAGCGAGGATGTCACCACTTTTAGCTCCGGCTTTGACTTGAGCCAGTTTCGCTTGGTAAATTGGAACCTGTTTTTTAGCTTGTTCTAACTGCGCTATTTTTAATGAACGATCATTAAGCAACGCTATGACTTGTCCGCGATGAATGCGATCGCCCTGCTTTACGAGCAATGATTCAATTCGTGCCACGCCACCAGAAGTATTGTTGTTGGTAGACAATCGAATCACTTCGCCTTCCGGTTCTATCCGCCCCAAGGAGGTAATAAAAAGGATGGCGCGATTAGTTTGGGCGTTTTTGGGATCTGGTTCAAAATTAGATCGTAGTCTTGAAAAGCTGTAGACAGATGCTGCTCCAGTAGCTAGAGCTATACTACTCACCATAATTATCGTCAACCGACCTACAGTGTTCATGGACTCGCAGTATGGACAATCCGTGGAATACCTTGAATATTATGCAGCACTGAATTCTTCATGTAAACTTCATAAACATATCTAGACCTTGCCATACAAGTATGTTACTTTAAAAGATAGGCATAAATTTTCATAATGAATTGAGTTGTTCCAAGACGGTTCGGTTAAGCTCAAAAGCATCCTTCCCTTTCTTAAGATTGTTTTACATATATTGTTTTTTTCCACCCATGTACCTAGATTTTTTGACGAACAACCAAGCCGAGATTGAGCCTGGACATCTAGTTTAGGACTTACGCATCGACAAAAACAATCAAACTGAATGGGGTTTTTCAATCCCATTCAGTTTGATTGGGAGCATCCACTTTTGGCGGATAGACTTTTTTAGATGAACCATATAGTAGAGTTTTTGGAGTAAAAGAATTATGTTTCTTCCAAAAGTGGATGCTCCCGTTTGATTTTGCTTGGGTTGTCACAAACAGCCTGAAACGACCGAATTTCGTTAGCACACATGATAGTCGATTTGTATAGTGCGTAAGTCCTATAGTTCAGCCCTTTCAAGGTGGCTAAAATTTTTGTCCAAGAATTTTCCGGCTCTCTGTGTTCTCTGCGTTTGGAGTGGTTCAATAAATTACTTTTTAACCGCAGAGGCACAGAGAACACAGAGAGAAAAGTAGAGGTTTGACCGCCAGAACTAAGATTTTATGAATCACCTTGAAAGGGCTAGTACACGACGGCGGAAATAAAGTACCCCTTTCAAACAGGCACAAGCTTTGATATATAACATATATAACACTTTTGAATTTTGACTTCCGCCTTGCGTTACTAGTCCTATAGTTGTCTTTTTTGTAGATGAGTAAGATTCACTTGCTTTTAATGTGTAATGAAATCTTATAATTCAAAAATTAACCGAAGTCATAGCCAATTGCAACAAACGCCCATCGCGATTATCGGTATGGCGTCGATCTTCGCTCAAGCCAGAACATTGCAGGAATACTGGACAAATATTGTTAACAAAATTGATTGTATTACAGACGTTCCTGCTTCGCACTGGAGTGTCGAAGATTACTACGACCCCGACCCCAAGAAACCAGATAAGACTTACAGCAAACGGGGTGGATTTATACCAGATGTTGATTTTAACCCAATGGAATTTGGGTTGCCACCTCATCTATTAGAGGTCACAGATATTTCCCAGATCCTGGGCCTGGTTGTCGCCAAAGAGGCAATGGAAGATGCAGGCTACGGAGAATCCCGCCAATTTGATCGTGAACGGACTGGGGTTGTTTTGGGGGTAGCGCAGGGAAGACAAATAGCATTGCCACTAGGTGCTAGGTTGCAGTATCCGGTGTGGGAAAAGGTCTTGAAAAGCAGTGGATTATCTGATGAAGATACGCAAAAAATCGTCGAGAAAATAAAAACTGCCTACGTAAGTTGGAACGAAAATGCCTTCCCAGGGATGCTGGCTAACATTGTTTCTGGGCGAATTGCCAACCGCCTGGATTTGGGGGGAATGAACTGTGTCGTCGATGCTGCCTGTGCTAGTTCCTTAGGTGCGCTGAAAATGGCAGTGAGCGAACTAACTGAATATCGCTCCGACATGATGATCACGGGTGGAGTTGACACCGACAACTCGATCTTGGCGTATATGGCTTTCAGCAAAACCCCTGCTGTGACTCCGAGCGATCATACCAAACCTTTCGATGCTGATGCCGACGGGATGATGTTGGGTGAAGGTCTCGGGATGTTGGTGCTGAAGCGTTTAGAAGACGCTGTCAGAGACAATGACAAAATCTATGCAGTCATCAAAGGCATTGGAACTTCCAGTGATGGTCGATTTAAGAGCATCTATGCACCTCGTCCAGAAGGACAACTGCAAGCCTTGCGCCGCGCTTACGAAGATGCAGGCATATCCCCCGTAAGTGTCAGCTTAATTGAAGCCCACGGCACCGGCACGATGGCTGGCGACCCTTCTGAATTCGCTGCTTTGAAAGACTTTTTTGGAGAAGACAACCCAAAACAGCAACACATTGCCTTGGGAAGCGTGAAATCGCAAATCGGACACACTAAGTCAGCAGCAGGTGCGGCAAGCTTGATCAAAACTGCTTTGGCACTGCATCACAAAATATTACCACCCACCATTAACGTTACTAAACCCAATCCCAAGCTCAAAATTGAAACCACACCCTTTTACTTGAATACCGAAACCAGACCTTGGATGCTGGCAGAAGAACAAGAAAAAAGACGAGCAGGTGTCAGTTCATTTGGTTTTGGTGGCACTAACTATCACGTTGTCATGGAAGAATACCAAAGCGAACACGACCAAGCTTATCGCATACACCGCACTGCTCAAATACTGCTGTTAGCTGAAAAGACGCCACAACAGTTGTTGGCTAAATGCTCTGAAACACTCGCCCAACTGCAATCAGACCATAAAGAACAGTACTATGCCGAATTGATTGCTGGATGTCAAACAGAAATTCCTCCTACAAGTGCGAGAGTAGGGTTTGTTGCCGAATCTTTAACAGAAGCTTGCAAGTTATTGCAAACCACGATTGACTGGCTGAAAAACAAACCAGAAGCAACAGCTTGGGAACATCCCCAAGGAATTCACTACCGTTCTTCTGGAATGGCTACTTCTAGAAAAGTGGTAGCTTTGTTCTCCGGTCAAGGTTCCCAATACCTGCAAATGGGTAAGGAACTGCTGATGAATTTTCCTGAAATGCGGCAGAGTTACGGTGAGATGGATAGGCTGTTGCATCAAGATGGCTTGAAAACTATCTCAGAAGTTGTCTTCCCAAATCCTGACTTCGACCCAGATCAGAAGAAGGCACAGGACGCAATGCTACAACGCACAGAATACGCTCAGCCAGCGATTGGGGCTTTAAGCATTGGGCTGTACAACATTCTGCAACAAGCTGGATTCAAGCCAGATTTTGTCGCCGGACACAGTTTTGGAGAAGTAACAGCTTTGTGGGCGGCTGGAGTATTGAGCGATGAAGATTACTTTTTCCTGGTGAAATCTAGGGGTCAAGCGATGGCTGCACGCACTGAGCCAAACTTTGATCCTGGAAGGATGCTGGCTGTTAAAGAAGATGTCAGCCGCATCGAACCTGTCCTTAAAGATTTCCCGCAAGTATCTGTTGCCAATTACAATTCTCAACGGCAAGTTGTATTGGCTGGATCAACAGTGGAAATTGGCAAAGTGCAGCAAGCGCTACGAGGGAAAGGCTTTGCCACAGTGTTGCTCCCTGTCGCCGCTGCTTTCCACACTCCGCTGATGGGAAACGCCCAGTCAGCTTTTGCTCAAGCAAGTGCAGCAGTGGCATACAGAGCACCTTCTGTTCCTGTTTACACCAATGTCACTGGCAAGCCTTATCCCACCGATGCTCAAAGCATGCGAAAGATCCTGGAAATACACTTGAGTCAGTCAGTGTTGTTTAACCAAGAGATTGAAAATATCTACGGTGCTGGGGGTTATTGCTTTGTGGAGTTTGGCCCGATGAACATTCTCACTAACTTGGTAAAAGAGATCCTGGGCGATAAACCCCATCTAGCTGTGGCTTTAAATGGCAGCCGTCAACAAAATAGCGATCGCTGTCTACGGGAGGCAGTTGTAAAATTACGTGTCGCCGGTTTGTCTTTAAGCAACATCGATCCTTATCAAATCCCAGTCCAAGCACCTGCAACTGGTCAAAGCAAGCTGTTGAGCGTGAAGTTAAATAGTACTAACTTTGCATCAGAAAAAACCAAAGCAGCCTTTGAGAAAGCTTTGCAAGACGGATATAAAGTGACATTGCCTGCTACCACAACCATATCTGCTATGAGTGCAGTATCCAACGGCAACGAAAAAGAGATGCCATCAACATCGGACAAACTTCTAAATTCTCAAGGGGTTTTAGACAGTTTAGAGAACACCCTGTCACAGTTTATTCAGTATCAACGCGAGACTTTACAAGTTCACGGACAATATCTGAACCATCAGCGGGAATATACCAAAACTTTCTGCCAACTGACACAGCAGCAAAATACCTTACTAGGTGGGAAATCTTCACCGGAAACAGCAGAAATCAAGCTGGCGGTTGCAGATACTTTAGAACGCAGCATGATGCAGTTTCACTCTCACCACAGTGAAACCCTACGCATTCACGAGCAATATCTGCAACATCAGGCGGAATACAGCAACCACTTCTTCCAAGGAATACAACAACAGTATTCCCAGATCATCCATACTGAGTCAGTCGCACCGATAGTATTGCCAGCAACACCTCTAGAAACCGATGCCAAACAGGTAGCAACACTGGCAAAAAGCAATCCACTAGAAACCAATGCGGAAATTTCTGAATTAGAGGAACCAAAGCAACTCATTCCTGAGGAGACTTTACACGTCGAGAAAGAAGTTGCTTCAACGCCCTCAACCACTATTGATTTCGCTAGCTTTTGCCAAGCTTTGTTAGGCATCATCAGTGACAAGACAGGCTATCCAGTAGAAATGCTAGAGATAGATATGGACATGGAGGCGGATTTAGGGATTGACTCCATCAAACGAGTGGAAATTCTGGGAAGCGTACAAGAAATGTATCCAGAATTAGCCAATCCCAATCTCGAAGAACTGGCAGAACTGCGTACCATCGGTCAAGTTGGAAAGTATTTAGCATCGTACTCTGCGAGTGTCGTTCCTGCTGATGCGCCAGATGTCGAGGTTTCACTGGTGGCATTCAGTAATGACACGCAGATGGCAGTTATCGACCACGCCATGCCGTCAGCAACTATCGACATTGATTTGACCAAGTTTGATCGTACTCTGCTCGCGATCGTGAGCGACAAGACAGGCTATCCAGTAGAAATGTTAGAATTAGATATGGAGATGGAAGCAGACTTGGGGATTAACTTCATCAAACAGGTCGAAATCCTGGAAGTTGTGCACGAGTTATACCCTAATTTACCCAAGCCGAATCCTGAAGAACTGCGTACCATCGGTCAAATCGTGGAGTACATCCAAGCTTCGGCTGAGGTAAAAAAAAAGTCCCATGTTGAGCTTGACAAGCCACATCAGCAATTAGATCCCAATATCGTCCGCAGTGTTGTCAAACTCAAAGCTTTATCTAAACCCGATTTTTGGGATTTTGCTTTACCAGAGGGACACATTGGCTTAATTACCGATGATGGTTCCCTCACCGCTGCTAAATTGGCTCATTCCCTCACAGAGAAAGGTTGGAAAGTGGTACTTTTAAGTTTACCTCAATCTGTCATTGCCGACTCGCACCTGAGTACGGGTGTCAATCGCGTGGTGCTGGCAGATTTGAGTGAAGAACACTTGCAACAGCAACTGGCAGCGATAGCGACTAAATATGGTGCGATCGCTGCCTTTATCCATCTCAATCCGCCATACACCCCAACATCAGAAAGTTTGGAGAATCTGTTTTCCACTACAGAAGCCGCCATCCTCAAGCACGTCTTTCTCATCGCCAAACATCTCAAAGAACCGTTAAATCAATCAGCAACTCAAGGAAACAGTTGTTTCTTTACAGTGACTCGCCAGGATGGAGAGTTGGGTACGACGGGGAACATCAACAGTGCGATAGCAGGTGGTTTGTCGGGACTGACAAAAACATTGAACAAGGAATGGGAACCAGTCTTTTGTCGGGCGATCGACTTAAGTCCTGATTTAGATGCATCAGTGTCAGTCAACCACATACTAGGGGAACTGCACGACCCCAATCGATTGCTAACAGAAGTCGGATATAGCTTACAGGGAAGAACCACCTTAGTTACGGAAAAAAAACCAGGATTTCAACGGAACTCCTCATTACCCACTTCCGACTCAATATTTTTAGTCAGCGGCGGTGCTAAAGGAATTACAGCACAATGTGTCATCAAGCTAGCTGAAGAATATAAATGCAAATTTATCTTGCTGGGGCGTTCGGCGATCACTGAAGCTGAACCAGAATGCGCAAAAGATTGCTGGAATGCCGACTTGAAAAAGCGGATTATGGAGAATCTGCAAAGCACAGGCGAAAAACCCACTCCCGCCGCAGTGCAGAAAATCTTCAATCGCATTACCTCCAAGCGGGAAATTGAAAACACCCTGGCGGCAATTCATGCTGGCGGTGGACAAGCTCTATATATGAGTGCAGATGTGACCGATGCTGCGACTTTACAGGATAAACTTGCACCTGTAATCAAGCGTTTGGGAGCTATTACTGGTATTATTCATGGCGCTGGTAACCTAGCAGATAAGCGAATTGAGAAGAAGACCAAGCAAGATTTTGATACTGTTTATACTGCCAAAGTTAAGGGATTGGAAAATCTGCTGTGTTGTGTAAAACCTAGTCAACTTGAATATTTGGTTCTGTTTTCTTCTGTAACAGGATTTTACGGTAATATCGGACAGTCTGATTACGCAATTGCCAATGAAATTCTCAACAAATCAGCTTATATAGTAAAGCAACGCTATCCCTCCTGTCATGTAGTAGCTATTAATTGGGGAGGATGGGACAGCGGTATGGTGACACAAGAATTGAAACAAGAGTTTGCCCGACGGAGTATTGACATTATTCCGGTGGAGAGTGGAACACAAATGCTGGTCAACGAACTCCATCCAACTAATCATGGAACTGTACAAGTTGTCATTGGTAGTCCACTTTTTCCGCCTCCTGCACCATTAGATCCCGAACTGCGAAACTACAGTATCCGTCGTCGGCTGTCATTAGAAGCCAATCCCTTTTTGCTGGATCATGTTATTGCTGGTAGACCTGTTTTACCAGCTACTTGTGCAGTGTCATGGATTGTCGATGCTTGCGAACAACTGTATCCAGGTTATAGATTTTTCAGTCACACGGATTTCAAATTCTTGAAGGGAATTACTTTCAATGAAACTCTAGCAAGTGAATATATTTTAGATTTGCAAGAAACTGCTAAAACTGATTCTCAAGAAATCCTCTTTCAAGCAAAAATCTGGAGTAAAACCCCAGAGGGAAAAATTCATTATCACTTCAGCATTGATCAGGTTCAGCTTGTCAGGGAACTGCCTACTCGTCCTACTTATGAACAGTTAAATCTTGAAGAGGATCAACTCATTATCAATAATGGTAAAGAATTTTACCAAAAAGAAAAATCAACATTGTTTCCATTATTTCATGGTGTTTCTTTCCAAGAACTCACAAGGGTGATCAATATTAGTCGAGAGAAAATTACTGCTGAATGCGTTTGGCACGAAATCGGAGATAAACAAAAAGGACAGTTTCCGATCGGGTGGGTCAATCCTTATTCAATTGACTTAAGTACTCATCCTTTATGGATTTGGATGCAGTATTTTCATCAGGAGATTTGCTTACCTGGAGGGATTAAAAAATATGAACAGTTTATAGAGACTCCGTGCAATACTCCTTTTTACGTTTCTTGTGAAGTTAAGGCGAAAACAGCAAGTAGCGTCACTGCCGATTTCATCGTACATGATCGCCAAGGGCAAGTATATTCACGCCTGAAGGGAGCAAAGGGAACTATTGTACCGTTAGATAAAATCTGATTTTAGTTCATGGGTTTTGGTTGGATTAGGCATCTAAAATTTTGGCTGGCGATCGCACTAAAGCAAGATATCAAGGTGTAACGTTCTTAAGTATAAAAGTAACAATAAAAATTTTATAATTATGGAAAAAATAGCTATAATTGGATACTCTTGTTTGCTGCCTGATGCAAATAATTCTGAAGAGTTTTGGCAGAATTTAATTCAACAAAAAGATTCAACGTCATCAATCACAGTTGAAGAAATGGGAATAAACCCCCAAACCTTTTACTCACAAACTAAAGGTAAAGCGGATAAATTTTACTCATTGATGGGAGGATTTGTCCGTAATTTTAAGTTTGATCCAACTGGATATCAGCTACCAGCAGAGGTTTTGGCAAATTTAGATAATACTTTTAAATGGTCACTTCATACTGCGAAAGAAGCGTTGAAACATAGTGGATATTTAGAAAATCAAGATATTTTGGCTAAATGTGGAGTTATATTAGGTACTCTTTCTTTACCTACTAAGTACTCAAATCAATTGTTTAGTTCCATATATCACCAAGTACTATCACCAGTAGTTACAGAACTGCTACAACAAGAATTTGAGTTAAGTTCGTTGCTAACGTCTGGTGAAGCTTCGGTTTATAATGCGATGATATCTGGCTTACCAGCAGCAATTATCGCTCAAGCTTTATGTTTATCCAGCATTCATTTTTGTATTGATGCTGCTTGTTCATCACCACAATATGCTATAAAACTGGCGTCTCATTATCTATGGACACATAAAGCTGATTTGATGTTAGCTGGAGGTATCAGTTGTGCAGATCCTTTATTTATACGGATGTTGTTTTCTGGCATTCAAGGTTATCCAGAAGATAATGATATTAGTCGTCCATTCGATAAGTCTTCACGCGGATTAGTTACGGCTGAGGGAGTGGGGATTGTTGTTTTGAAACGGTATAGCGATGCAGTTCGAGATGGCGATCGCATTTATGCTACTATCTGCGGTAACGGACTTTCTAATGATGGCAAAGGTAAGCATTTACTCAGTCCCAACTCTAAAGGACAAATACTAGCTTTTGAACGTGCTTATGCTGAAGCACAAATCAATCCCAAAGAGATCGATTACCTAGAATGTCATGCTACCGGCACTTTGTTAGGAGATACAACAGAATTTTTCTCTACAGAAACTTTTTTCGGTCAATATCAAGCAACTCCCCTCGTTGGTTCAGTTAAAAGCAACGTTGGTCACTTACTCACTGCTGCTGGTGCAGTTAGTTTAATTAAAGTACTCTTAAGTATGTCTAAGGGTGTGATTCCCGCAACTATTAATATCACTGACCCCCTAGGTACTGAAAATAACGTTATTTCACCTAGTCGGATTGTTAGAAGCGCTACTAAGTGGCAAAACCATTCACATTTAAAACGTGCTGCTATCAGTGCTTTTGGTTTAGGTGGTACTAACGCCCATATTATTTTAGAACAACCAATAGAACAACCAACGACAACTCAATCAATCACGACAAGTGAACCTCTCGAACCTGTGAAAATGGCGATAGTAGGTATGGATGCTACCTTTGGTGGTTGTGACGGGTTAGATGCATTTGAACGCAGTATTTATGAAGGAAAACAACATTTTATTCCTCTACCCTCAAATCGTTGGTACGGTATTGAGAACCAAGAAAAATTACTCCAGAAATATGGTTTGACAGACGGGAAACCACCAATGGGTGCATATCTCCAAGATTTTGAAATTGATCCTGTCTCTAGTAAAATCCCTCCAAATGAATTATCTAAGCTCAATCCACAACAATTATTAATGTTACAAGTGGCTGGACGTGCTTTAAAAGATGCAGGTATTAAAGAAGGTGAAAATGTAGCAGTAATTATTGCTACAGAAATTGAGCTTTCTGTTCACCAATTACAACAAAGATGGAATCTAGATTGGCAAATTCAAGAAGGTTTAGTTGAAGGAGGAATTTTCTTATCAGAAGAAAAACTGACTGATCTGCAAACAATTGTCAAAGATAGTATACACCACCCTGTAGAAAGCAGCGAATATGTTAGTTATATCGCTAACATTATAGCAAGCCGAATTTCTCATTTGTGGGATTTTACCGCACCTGCATTTACAATAACTGCCACAGAAAATTCTACTTTTAAAGTATTAGAAGTAGCACAACATTTACTGACAACAGGAGAAGTAGATGCAGTGTTAGTTGGCGCTGTTGACTTGAGTGGGGGAGTCGAGAATGTCTTACTACGAAATAAATTAGCAACAATTAATACTGGAGTAAACACTTTAAGTTATGCTGAAACGGCCAATGGTTGGTTAGTTGGTGAAGGTGCAGGATCAGTAGTTTTAAAACGTCAGGATAAGGCGAGTTGCGATCGCATTTATGCTGTCATTGATGCCATGAGTTTTACCCAAGACAGTTCAGCATCTCAACAAGCTTTAACACAAGCAAGTATTCAAGCTTCTGACGTTAACTATCTAGAAGTTTATGGTAGTGGAAATCCTCAAGAAGATGAAAGCGAAATCAAAGCTTTAATTCAAGCTTATCCAAAAAGCAAAAATTATCTTTCCTGTGCTATTGGTAGTGTGAAAGCAAATATTGGTCACACTTATATAGCATCAGGTATTGCAAGCTTAATTAAAACAGCTTTATGTCTTTATCACCGATATATTCCTGCCACACCGAATTGGTCTGGTGTTAAGGATAATCAAATATGGCAAAACAGTCCATTTTACGTTGCACCATTATCTAGACCTTGGTTTTTAGACCAAGAAGCTACACGGAGAATAGCAGCCATTAATAGTATCGGTATTGATGGTAGTCATGCTCATTTAATTTTGTCAGAACAACCTGATGAGAAACACCTTAATAGTAACTTTTTAGCACAAACACCTTTTTATCTATTTCCTATTCCAGGTAACAATTCCACTGAGTTATTGCAGCAAATCAACGCATTGCAACAAAAAATTGAAAATGGGACTTCACTTGCAACTGCTGCAAAACAAGCTTTTACTACTTTTAAAGAGCAAGAAAATGTAAATAATGTAAATTATGTGTTGACAATTTTGGCACATAATCAAAAAGAATTAACCAGAGAAATTGAATCTGCCCATACAGGTATTAATAATGCCTTTGAAAATCAAGAAGATTGGCAAACACCTCTTGGTAGTTATTTCACAGTAAAAACATTAGGTAAACTCGGAGAAGTTGCTTATGTTTATCCAGCAGCCATCAACTCTTATATTGGTATTGGTCAAAATCTCTTCCGCCTATTTCCAAAAATTCACGATAATCAAGCAATTACAACGTTAAAAAACTTTGTTGCTGAAAATTCACGACTAGTTTATCCTCGCAGCTTGAATAAATTATCAACGAGACAGCTAGAAACTCTAGAAAAGCAATTACTAGAGGATTCACTCGCAACCTTTGACACTGACATGATAATTACTAGATTCATTACGACAATCATCCGTGATGAATTTCAAGTGAAACCTAAATTTGCTTTCGGTTATAGCTTAGGCGAAACCAGTATAATGTCAGCAATGGGAGTGTGGCGTGATGTCAGCGAAGGAATTTTAGCATTACACAAATCAAATTTGTTTATTGACAGATTAACAGGTGCTAAAAACGCAGTCCGTGAATATTGGAAATTACCATCAACACAACTTCCAAATAATAACTTTTGGAGTAACTACGTTATTCTTGCAAACCCATCTGAAGTAAGAGAATGTCTCAAAAATGAAACCCGTGTTTATTTAACTCAAATTAATACACCAGAAGAAGTTGTAATTGCGGGTGAAACATCAGCTTGTGAACGAGTTATTAAAACTTTAGGGTGTAACGCTTTCCGTGCACCCTTCGACCACGTGATTCATTGCGAAGCAATGAAGTCTGAGTACGCAGAAATAGTAAAAGTAAATACCTTACCTACGCTAGAACATATAAAAGATGTTGTACTTTACTCAGCATCCAACTATCAACCAGTTATACCAGAAAGCCAGACTATTGCTAAAAGTATAGCTCAATGTTTGTGTAGACAACTTGATTTTCCTAGATTAGTTAACCAAGTTTATAGTGATGGTGCAAAAGTCTTTATTGAAGTAGGTGCTGGTAACGTTTGTTCTCGCTGGATTGATAAAATTCTCGAAAATAAAGCACACATCACTATTAGTCTTAATCGCCGAGGTTTAGATGACCACGGTTCTATCGTCAAAGCTTTAGCAAAACTCGTCAGCCATAGAGTTTCGTTAGATTTATCACCACTCTACAGCCAAACACAAGAAAACTCTATAGGCCAAAAAACAACCGTGAAAACAGTCACTCTTGGCGGAAATTCAATTACAACCAAAATATTGAGAAACGATAAACAGCAATTCCAAAACATTTGTGTAAATCAAACTAAATTGGAGGAAACACTAATCAAAACTAGTATAGATCAGAAATTTGAACTCAAAACTGAATTACAATCTATTCCACCAGTTGCTAAAATTGAACAAAGCAATTACCAATTAAAATCATCTCAATATCAAGAAATGAGTGCTAATAATTCTACCTTTAGCAAAGCACATAGTACTTTTTTAGAAAATCAACAAGAATTTAGTCAGCAAATGAGCAAAATTATTCAACTGCAACTAGCCTGCGCTCAAAATTTGTTAAATCAGTCAGGGGAATAGAGGAGTTAGGAGTTAGGAGTTAGGAGTTAGGAGTTAGGAGTAAAAAATGCTTTTTGTATAGCTTGTAGACCCATTTATTCATCCGCCAGTTGCATAGAATTCATGCTGACTCCTGACTCCTAAATTCTTTCTTGTTAAATACATTAAACTGAGGAAAGCTATCGTGAAAGCTGTAGACAATATATTAGATGGACACAATAATAATTTGGGATTTACTTCTAATTCTTTAATGCCAAAACAACTTTGGCAAGGGGCATCAAATTCTGTATCCTTCGACAAAAATGAAATAAAAGAAAAGTTTCTCACTCTAGATCAACCTTGTTACATCGTTAAAGTTGATGGAAAAATCGGTGTTACTAACGAAGGTAATATTCATGCATCTGAGAATTCAACCATAGGAAAAGCAGAACTATTAACCTATCATCCTTCAATTTCAACTGAGAATTTAGGAGATGCAAGCTTTCTCAAGTTTCATAAAGTAAAATATGCTTATGCTACTGGTGCAATGGCTGGCGGTATCGCCTCTGAAGAAATGATTATTGCACTCGGAAAAGCTGGAATTTTAGGTTCTTTTGGTGCAGGAGGCTTAAGTCCAAGTCGTTTAGAAGCAGCTATTAACAGTATCCAACAAGCTTTACCACAAAATCCTTACGCTTTTAATTTAATTCATAGTCATAACGAACCTGTAATTGAACGTAAAGCTGTTGATTTATATCTTCAATATAACGTTAAAACTGTAGAAGCATCTGCATTTTTAGACCTAACTCCCAACATTATTTACTACCGTGCATCTGGACTAAGTTTAAATTCAGCTAATCAGATAGAAAGCAAAAACAACGTTATTGCTAAGCTTTCCCGTCGAGAAGTCGCTAGCAAATTTATGCAACCAGCACCAATTAAAATTCTGAAAGAATTAGTTGCGCAAGGATTAATTAGTGAATTACAAGCAAATCTTGCTAGTCAAATACCCATTGCAGACGACATTACAGTTGAAGCTGATTCTGCTGGACACACAGATAACCGCCCTTTAGTCTGTTTATTTCCTTCAATTTTGTCGTTGAGAGATGAAATTCAAGAAAAATACTCTTATTCCACACCAATTAGAGTTGGAGTAGCAGGCGGAATCGCCACACCTCAATCAGCATTAGCTGCATTTATGATGGGTGCTGCTTATGTAGTTACTGGTTCAATCAATCAATCTTGCGTTGAAGCTGAAAGTTGTCAGCATACAAAACAACTACTAGCACAAGCTGAAATGACTGATGTCATGATGACACCCGCTGCGGATATGTTTGAAATGGGAGTAAAACTCCAAGTTCTTAAAAGAGGAACTATGTTTGGACTACGGGCACAAAAATTATATGAATTCTACAGAACTTACGACTCAATTGATGATATTCCTCTTGCAGAAAGAGAAAAATTAGAAAAACAAGTTTTTCGTCAAACTATTAATCAAGTCTGGGAAGCAACAACTAGTTATTTATCAGAGTGCAATCCAGAAAAATTAGCTAATGCTGTTAAGAATCCGAAGTTAAAAATGGCTTTAATTTTTCGTTGGTATTTAGGATTATCTTCTCGTTGGTCAACCTCTGGAGAAAAAGGTCGAGAAATTGATTACCAAATTTGGTGTGGTTCAGCGATGGGTAGTTTCAATGACTGGGTAAAAGGTTCTTATTTAGCTGAACCAAATAATCGCCGTGTTGTTGATGTTGCTAATCATATTATAACTGGAGCAGCTTTTTTATACAGAATACAAAGTTTGAAAATTCAAGGATTACATATTCCTGATTACTACACGCGGTATTTACCGCAGTAAGGGAGGCGGTGTCTCCCTTACCTGGGAGTGGGAAAAGGGAAAATTTTTCATCCAAAATAAAAAATCTAGAATCTAATGATTGTTCCAAAAAAAACTTACAAAGCAGAAGAAATTCAAGTATGGATGGTGTCGCAATTAGCGAAAAGTTTGGGAATGAAAACTGATGAGATCGATGTGCTTATGCCTTTAGAGAACTTCGGTTTGGATTCAGCTAAAGCTATGCTTTTTGTAACAAAAGCACAAGATATGTTAGGTTTTGAAGTTTCTCCAACACTTTTATGGTATTATCCAAATATTGAAATTCTTTCACAACGTTTGGCAGAAGAATCGGAAGAGTTAAATTCTCAAGTTAATAACAACAGTTTTCCTCCTGTTAAAAATGTAAATTTAGATTTAAGCGCGGAAGCTGTTTTAGACCCAAGTATTCATTCTGTTTCTAGTTATCAATTTACCAGCGAACATGAGAATATATTTTTAACTGGAGGAACTGGTTTTTTAGGAGCTTTTTTAATTAAAGAGCTTTTACAGCAGACAAAAGCAGATATTTACTGTTTAGTACATGCTTCTAATTTAGAAGCAGGGAAAAACAAACTGAAAAGTAACTTACTTGCTTATTCAGTTTGGGATGAACGATTTAGTTCTAGAATTATTCCCATTTTAGGAGATTTATCACAACCCTTACTTGGTATTAGCCCTGAAGGCTTTGAAACATTAGCTGCAAGTATAAGTGCTATTTATCATAGCGGCGCTTTACTTAATTATGTCTATCCTTATTCTGTGTTGAAAGCAGTCAATGTTCTCGGAACTCAGGAAATTTTGCGATTAGCAAGCCATATAAAAGTTAAGCCTGTACATTACATTTCTAGTGTTGCTGTTTTTGAATCAACCGCTTACGCTAGAAAGGTTGTTAAAGAAAATGACGATTTTAGTCATTGGGAAGGTATTTATCTTGGCTATTCTCAGACTAAATGGGTTGCAGAAAAATTAGTCAAAATTGCTGGTGAACAAGGATTACCAATTACAATTCATAGACCACCTTTAATATCAGGAGATAGCAATACAGGTATCTGTAATACAGATGATTTTATCAATTTGATGGCAAAAGGCTGTATTCTCATGGGAAGTTTCCCAGATGTAGACTATATGCTTGATATGTCTCCAGTGGATTATGTCAGTAAAGCTATAGTTTATTTATCTTTACAGAAAGAATCTCTCGGTCATGCTTTCCATCTACAACATCCTGAACCTGTTTCTTTAAAAATATTAGTTAATTGGTTGCGTTCATTTGGTTTTCCAATTGCAATGATTCCTTACGAAGAATGGCAAGCACAGCTAAATAATATCACCTCTGTGGATAATCCTTTGTATACATTACGACTTTTCTTGTTAGAACGTTGGTCAGCGGAACAAATCACTATTCCCGATTTATATCTCAAAGCCAGAAGACCAATTATTAGTTGTGAAGCTACTCTGAATGCACTTGCAGCTAGTTCAATTGTTTGTCCATCAATAGACACTCGATTATTTACAACCTATTGTTCGTATTTGATTGAAAATGGTTTTCTGAAGGTTGCATAGGATCTGAAGTTTAGACTAGATAGGAAAGTTAAAGGGAACAGCGTAGGTAATGTAAGGGGATTTGAAGAAAGACCAAAACAAAGCCGCCTTTCTTAGGCGGGGGTCTCCAACTCCCAAGGATCATCGAGCGTCTCAAAACCTGCGAACTCTTAACAGTGAGGAACGAACTGTTAAGAGTTCCCCGTTCCCTGTTCCCTTTTTAGATGAAAGAACCTTAGAGGGTGACAAGGCAACTCTCAATACTGCTCGGTTAAGGAAATTAGGTAGGCTGAAACCCGGCGTTTGAGTAGCAACTGTGCAAAAAACAACGTTAAGGACTTTTAACCCAACCACCGTTCCATTCTTGTGCATTCTCGCGATAATAGTCGTTTCGTTCATGCTTTTCTGCCTTTCTGGCTGAAATTAACCTGATTTTTCGTTGCCTTGCAAATATTACCCAACAATTTATTAAAATCATCAATTTATTTATATCTTTGGACATATTGACAAAATCTGCTTAATCTTAAGTTGTTACCAATGATGACTAACACTTTCATTCGCCATCCCTAGACCTACTAGATAAGCAGTTGTCCAAGCACTCTGAAAGTTAAAGCCGCCAGTGACACCATCTATATCCAAGATTTCTCCAGCAAAGTAAAGCCCTGGAACCAAGCGACTTTCCATTGTCTTAAAGTTGACTTCTTTCAGGTTGACACCACCACAGGTGACAAACTCTTCTTTAAATGCCCCTTTACCATTAATTGAGTATTGTCCTTGGGTAAGTTCTTGCACCAATTGACTTAGTGTTTTATTAGATAGTTCTGCCCAACGATCTTCTTTGGCAATCTCTACACGGGCAATAATGTATTGCCAAAGGCGGTGGGGTAAGTCAAAGCCGCGATGCAATGCTACTGGTCGCTTCCCCCATTCATTCTTGACTGCTAACAATTTTTGCCGTACTTCTTCTATCGTGAGATGAGGTAGCCAATTGATGAGTAAAGTGGCTTGATAGTTGCTTGAGTGCAGCACTCTCGCACCCCAAGCAGAAAGTTTCAGCACGGCTGGACCACTTAAACCCCAATGGGTAATGAGCAATGGTCCAGTTTGTTCTAGCTGGGGGTTTACTGGTGAGGTTAAGCGCAACCGCACAGAATCGACACTCACACCAGCCAATGCCCTCAGCTTTTCATCACCAATATTAAAGGTAAATAAAGAGGGGACTGGTGGGTTAATTGTATGTCCTAACTCTTTGGCTATTTTATAGCCTAAAGGATTGCTACCTGTAGCTAGGAGTAGGCGATCGCACTTCTTTGTATCTCCTGACTTCAGCATAACCTCAAAGCGATCGCTGAGTTCCGAGTCTTGACTTTTAAGTATTTTAACGGAAACAACAGATACACCTGTACGCAATTCAACTCCAGATGAAGACGCTGCATCCATTAAACAATTGACTACGGTTTCAGAGTTATTTGTAATGGGGAACATCCTGCCATCAGCTTCGGTTTTTAGCGGCACTCCATGGGTAGCAAACCAAGCTACTGTATCTTTAGCTTGAAATCGAGTGAAGGCACTTAGTAAGGCTTTTCCACCTCTGGGATAATTTTGTACTAACTCAGACGGTTCAAAGCAAGCGTGAGTGACGTTGCAGCGTCCGCCACCTGAGATGCGAACTTTTGCCAGCGGTTGGCGACTGGCTTCGAGTAAAGTAACTTGGGCTTGGGGATCAGCTTCAGCAGCAGCGATCGCACCAAAAAAACCGGCTGCTCCACCGCCCACAACTACCACCCTTAGCGGTTCAACGATCACTTAAAATATTCAGATGAAGTATGACATTTTTCATCCTAACCGAAACAGAGCAGCCTTGTGGGCGTCTACATCATATTCTCCTATTCTTCTTCCGGCTCAAACTGATCCTTTGACGCTCCACATACTGGACATACCCAGTCCTCAGGAATGTCTTCAAAAGCTGTTCCTGGCTCTATTCCGCCATCTGGGTCGCCTTCTTCTGGGTCATATACATGACTGCAGACGGTGCATACGTATTTTTGCATGTTCTTCTCCCACGATTCATTGTTTGCCTTACATAATATTACCCACGTTAGGGACGCCTTCCCCCTCACAGGGTGCGGTTATTTTATCTTCCCCCACTCCCCACACCCCATTGTTAAATTTACTTAACCTTTACACTTAAGCTTCTCCTGATGCTATTTTAAAATCACTACATAACGCCCTTGAGGATTACTACCTCAAATACCAGGAACCCAAACTGTAGGTAGTTCATACCCTCGTACTCTGACAAGTCAGTAATATAGCAAGTAGAATGCGCCACATGAGCCAGTATCCTCTAGTTGGAAGAACGCTACGTAGTAGGTACAACATTGTTAAACTGCTGGGGAGCGGTGGATTTGGCGACACATACTTAGCTGTTGATTTGGACTTACCAGGACAACCTCAGTGTGTAGTCAAGCACCTCAAACCGAAAGATCCTAACCCTGCTGTTTTACCGCTAGCCAAAAACCTATTTGAGAGGGAAGCACAAGTTTTGTATCAGCTTGGCAACGACAATGACCAAATCCCTCAGCTATTTGCCCACTTCGAGGAAAACGGGGAATTCTATTTAGTTCAAGAATTTGTTGATGGGCATGATTTAACTCAAGAAATTACCCAAAGCGAACCTTGGAGTGAGAACGTAGTCTTTAAACTATTGAAGGACATCCTGGAAGTTTTGGCAGTTGTTCATCAACACAATGTTATCCATCGGGATATTAAGCCGCAAAACTTAATGCGACGGCGAAAAGATGGCAAGATCGTGCTGATTGACTTTGGGGCGGTCAAAGAAATTAGCGCTCTGGGAGTTAATGCTCAGGGGGAAACGAGTCTAACAGTTTCTGTTGGCACTCATGGCTATATGCCTAGTGAACAAAGCCAAGGGCAGCCTCGGTTCTGTAGTGATATCTATGCAGTCGGAATAGTCGGTATTCAAGTGCTTACAGGTTTACGAGCTAACCAAATACCAAAAGATCCTCATACAGGTGAAATTATCTGGCACAACCACGCACAGGTTAGCCAGAAATCAGCAGAGATTTTAGAAAAAATGGTGCGCTATGACTTCCGACAACGTTACCAATCTGCGGCTGAGGTGTTACAAGCTCTCCAAGAATCGACGACACCGATCCCTCCCCCTAAAACCCACCGATGGAAAGCTTTAATCGGAGCGGGAATCGCCGCATCAGCTACTGTTATTGTACTATTGCCCAGATTCATAACATCAAGCAACAGTCTATTAATCTACAACAATTCCGCTTATGGTATCAGCATCAAATATCCTAAAACATGGAAACTAGACCCGAAACAAGACCCAATCACAGGCAGTGTAGCTACATTCGTGTCACCGAAAACAGGAACTTCAGAGACATCTTTAGAAAATGTCAATTTAATTGTTGAGAATTTACCAGGACAAAATATAACCCTTGATGAATTCACTCATGAAATAAAGCAATCTAACAAAGATGCCATCATTATTGAAGAAAGTAAAACCAAGCTATCAAATAGACCTGCATATCAAATTATTTACAACAAAAAGGAAGAAGGATATAACTTAAAACGTCTTCAAATTTGGACAGTTAAAGACAATAAAGCATACGTCATTACCTATACAGCAGAAAGTGATAAATATTCTAACTATTTAACAAATGCACAAGAAATGATTAGTGCTTTTGAAATCAATTAGTTCGTAGTGTGCGCTGAAGCGCATACTACGAGCGCATACTACGAGCCAATTCTAGGGGCTTTATATTTCGTTACATAGTTGTGCTACTATAGTAATTTATGTGAAATTTATATTTTTTTTAGATAAATTAATATATTTAGGGATTTTTACCGGATATAGTGAATCTTAAAGAGTTTTAGTGATAAATACTTAAACAAATATGAAACTCCAGTTATTTGCCCACATACTGGCTGCGAGTACACTCACTCTAGGTGTTATTTCTACCATAAGTCAGCCAAGCTCGGCTCAAACTAGGACTTACTTTTGTGACACAAGTGGCAGTATACCAACCACAGTTGCCAAAAACGTAACAGGAAGAGAGATCCCAGTCATTCGATGGGTTTCTAATTTCGGCGGTGAATATACCCCTACCAGACGGTGTCAAGAGGTTTCTGCCAGATTTCAAAATGCCTACGAAAAAGGGCTGCTGAATTACCTGACGACTGGGATTGTGAAGCGTCAACAGGTCGTATGTGCTTCAAGTCAATACGGCGGGCCATGCAGTGATTTGTTATTCACACTCAAGCCAAGTCAGAACGCAAGTTCGGTGATTCAAAATCTTGTTGATATCGGTTATCGTGCTCGCGGTCCCATTGTTCAGTCTGAAGATGGTTCCTCTCAGATCTACATCGATATGAATAAATTACTGCGTGAATCACCAGTGCAGAAGGGAAACTAATACTATACTTTGCACGGTCATAAACTGAGTGTTCACGTAAATGAACAACACCCATTGTAAGGGCGCAATGCCTTGCGCCCCTACGTGGTTTAAAAAGCGCAATTTGTGCCCGTGAGAAGTATAAGTAGCCTTCAAATTTGAGAACTTCGGTTCTGTGACTTCGCTCAAATCCAAGAGCGAATTCTCTCCATTTTCCTGAAAATGATGGGTTCTTCCGCCTCTTTTATGGTAGAGCCACTGACACTATTATTCAATAATGCACGTGGAAATCATGAAAGCCTTTGCCTGTAAGCCTTTAAAGCTGTCAAGCAACAAGGTTTTAGTATTAGGTTCCATAAAAGGGGCGAAAGAGCCAAATGATGTTGGGTGAGATTATTTGCGGTAAAAGCAACATGGGACAAGACCACAGGAATCGTCTGTCACTGGCTCTGGGTGTCTGCATAGGCACGTTGTCGATATTGCCAGTACAAGCTGTATATATCAGTATTTTTCCCCCCAGAGTTTCTGCTCAACAAATTGCTCTCCAGCGATCGCCAGAGCAAATCAAACAGTTGGCCCAGTCCATCACAGTCAAAATTGTTTCTGGCGACAACGGGGGTTCAGGAATATTGATTAAGAAGGAAGGTCAAGTTTATACCGTTCTCACCAATAGGCACGTCCTAGACCCTGGAAAACTTCCTCGAATCCAGACACCTGATGGAAAAGCCCATCAAGCCAATTTAGTCAAGAATGTCAACTTTCAAGGAAAGGATTTGGCACTGTTGCAGTTCAGTACCAATGCAAAATATGCTGTAGCTTCTCTTGGAAACTTATCAACTGTGGCAGTTAACGATCAAGTATTTGCTGCTGGGTTTCCGTTCGAGGCTAACCAATCTCAGGCAAAGGGGTTAGTCTTGAAACCAGGGCAGGTTTTGTATGTACCAAAACAAGCTTTTAAGGAAGGCTACCAGATAGGATACAGCAATGAAGTTGAAAAGGGCATGAGCGGAGGACCGATACTCAATAGTCAGGGTAAAGTCATAGGCATTAATGGTATCCATGCCTATCCCTTATGGGGCAACCCTTATGTATATGAGGATAATTCCCAGCCTACCCCAGCAGATAGAGATTTAATGAGCCGCTATAGTTGGGGTATTCCCATTCAGACATTAGCACGGTTGGCTCCCCAATATGCATCATCAGACGCCTTGCCAGTAGCTAACTCACCCTCAACACAAACTTTGCCTGCGATCGCTAATGATGTCAACAACACTGCTCAAGAGATTACGGTGCGAATCGATGTGCCAAATGCGTCACACTGTAGTGGATCAGGGGTGATTATCGCCAAGCAGGGGAACACCTATACTGTCCTTACTGCTGAGCATGTGGTGCGTGAGGAAAAGAACTGCGATCGGACAACACTTGAGATTGTCACCCCAGATGGTCAGCGATATCAGGTGACGAATAGCACCGTGAAACCTGTCCAAGAAGCAGATTTGGCAGTTTTGCAGTTTACTAGTAACCAAAATTACCGAGTGGCTACCCTGGCTAAGTATGACTTAGTAAGGGGCAAGGGGTTTGTTTTTATTCCTGGCTGGGCTGAGGCAAGATCTGGAGTAGGAGAACAAAGACGTTTGTTTACCGCAGGAGAGATTGGAGATCGACAATTTGGATCTGTCCTGGAGAAAAACTCTTTGTCTTTGACTTATGGGTATGGGTTAGCTTATACCAATCTAACTGAGCCTGGGATGAGTGGCGGACCAGTATTAGATATTCGTGGGCGTGTGATTGGAATTCACGGACAAGCGGATGAAGAAGAAATTAAGGATGAAGCTGGTCACAAGCGTCTGCTGACACTGGGTCTCAGTTTGGGTGTTCCGGTCAGCGCCTTTTTGAGTCAGGCGCAGGTCATTGGGATCAGACCAGAATGGTTGAGAGTAGAAACTTCTTCACCACCACCACTGACCGATGAAGAGAGAACTTCTATCTCGAAAGCTGTACTCAGGATAGAAAAACCAAGCGAAAGTTCCGATGCAATTGACTGGCTAAATTATGGTTGGCAAATCGGGCGGCTTGGCGTAGACAAAGAGCAAGCGATTAAGGCTATTGATCGGGCAATCCAATTCAAGCCTAACTTTTATCAAGCCTGGTATCTACGCAGCTTTATGCTGGTTGGCAAAAACAAATATCAAGAAGCCTTGAAATCGTTGGATAAAGCCACGCAAATTGAGCCGGGATTTGCTCCAGCTTGGCGTTGGCGCGGCATCGTGCTTTCCAACTTGAGTCGATTACAAGAGGCGCTGGGGTCTTTTGACCAGGCAATTAAACTCGACCCTAAAGACCTTAGCAGTCAAATATTCCGAAGCATAATGCTAACAAGATTACAACGGTTTCCAGAAGCGCTTGATGCCGCAAATCAAGTCCTGAAAAGTAATCCTAGCTCTTGGGCATACTTTGCTCGGGGTAAAGTTCTCATGGAGCAAAAAGACTTCAAGGGAGCGCTTGCCGATTTAAATGAGGCTATTCGCCGGAATCCGGAATATATCGAACGTTTTGCTTACTACCTTCGGGGTGCGCTCCGCGCTCAGCAAAAAGACTTCAAGGGAGCGCTTGCCGATTTAAATGAAGCTGTAAGTTTTGATCCTAAAAATGCTGACTATACTCGATCTCGCGGGTATATTCGCTTCAAACTGGAAGACTATAAAGGGGCGATCGCAGATTACAACGCAGCAATTCGCCTGCAGCCTGACTATGCTGATGCTTACTACAACCGAGGGCTTGCCCGCACCGAACTAAAAGATTATAAAGGAGCGATTGAGGATTACACTCAGGTATTGCGTCCTCAAGAAGTCTCTGGAGTTGGTATTCAGCTACAAGTCAATCCGCAAACTAAAGTGCTGACAGTTGAAAAGGTGATCGAAAACTCTCCATCTCAGAAAGGAGGGGTGAAAGTAGGGGATCAAGTTCTGGCAATTGATAGTCAACCTACGACAAACATGAGTTTAGAACAGGCAATCAAGCTGATTCGCGGTCAGACAGGTACCCCACTCTCTCTACGAATTTCCCGTGCAGGAACAAGTACATTCAACATAGCGCTTACTAGAGCACCGCTTGCTATCGATCCAAAATTTACTGAAATCTACTACAAACGAGGTCTGGCTCGCGCTCAATTGAAAGACAATCAAGGAGCACGTCAGGATTTTCAAACAGCAGCAGACCTCTATAAGCAACAAGGAAAAACAGGTGATTACCAGGAAGCACTGGCTAGAATCAAAGAGCTTCAGCAGTAGTTGCATTCATGACCAAGTAGTAGGTGGGCAATGCCCACCCTACGAACTGTAAACCGCTAGAATTTTTTTACGGAGTCATTGTAAGGGGAACACCTAACCACCCAGCAAAGTTTTCTTTCTGGGTCGAGTCAGCATGAGTCATTAGTTTTAATTGATACCGATTTGGACGTGGATTAGCCAGGGTCACAGGATAAGTACGTAGTTCGTCTTGGTGGAAGACCGTAATTTGGATAGTGTTACTTGGTTGGTAATCTTTTAGGCGATCGCTTAATTGACTTGCCATCACTTTTATGCTGTTTATTGCCAACAGTTCATCTCCAGGATCAATTCCTGCTAATTGTGCAGGTGAACCGGCTTCAACAAACTTGATTAACTCCCTGCCATTATCAGTACTTACCTTCACACCCAGGTAAGGTTCCTCCTCACTATCCACTACAAGTTGCAAACCAAAAGGTTCCAAGTAGTCGTTGAAGGGCAAATCCTCGATTCCATGGATGTAACGTGCAAAGAAATCAGATAAATCAATTTTCGCTACAGATTCAATAACTTCCTGCAATTGTTCGGGTGTATAGCCAATTTCTTCTTTGCCAAATTGATGCCACATTTTGCGCATGACATCATCAAGTGATCGCTGATTTCTATGCAGACCACGAATTAGCAAATCTAGCAATAAAGACACCATTTCCCCTTTTAAATAGTAAGAAATTTGGGAATTACCGCTATTAGCATCTTGACGATACAACTTAATCCAAGCATCAAAACTTGACTCAGAAAGAGTTTGTACTTTGCGTCCTGGTGTAGTGAGAAACCTAGTAATTTCCTTGCCCCAATTATTTAAGAATGACTTAACATCATAAATTCCTGAGCGCAAAGGAATCAGTAAGTCGTAGTAACTCGTTGTTCCCTCACAAAACCATAGGGACGGTGTATAGTTTTCTTGGTCGTAATCAAAAACTTCTAGTGCTTTCGGACGAATGCGCTTGACGTTCCACAAGTGAAAGAACTCGTGTGCTACCAATTGCATAAAGCGATCGTACTTATCGCGATCGCGAAATCCAAACCGCTGATAAATTAACGAGCAGCAATCTTTATGCTCCAAACCTCCATAAGCTTGCGAAAATAGATGTAACAGAAACACATATCGTTGATATGGCAAACCACCAAACATCTGTGCTTCTACTGCGATAATTTTCTTGATATCAGCAATGATTTGCTGTGCTGAGAAATTGCCCTGCCCCCAGATTGCTAATTCATGGGGTTTTCCTAATACCTCAAAGTGATATGATATGTGGTTGCCAATCTCGAAGGGACTATCTACAAGAGTATTAAAATCAGAAGCATAAAAAGTGTTGGCTCGCTCTGAAACTGAGGGTAGTGCCGTAGTTACCTGCCATTCTGGGCGTGGCGGTAAGATAGTGACTTGAATTGGTTGCCCTTCCCAGCCGGGTAGTCTAAAAAACAATGCGGCACCATTGAAATAGCCGTGGGTGGCATCTAAGTGATTTGTCCGTACCGATAGCTCATTGGCAAAAATGCGGTAATGCACATTTACTTCTTTTAAGCCCCTCGTCTCTACCTGCCAGTGGTTCTTACTAATTTTTTGCCAAGCTAAAGGCTTCTGGGCCACAGTTCTCAGATGCGGCTTTCGGAGGATAGTTCCAGGGGCGGTGTCTGTCCGATCAGACTGCTCACCTGCAAAAGCAGCAAAATCCTGTAAATGCTTGGCATATTCACGCACTAAGTAGGAACCTGGTGTCCAGACAGGCAGTTTCAAATCAAGAATCGGCAACGGGAAGCCAACAAGACGCAAAGTCACCTCAAACAGGTGTGTTTCTGGTTGAGGCATTGCCACTTGGTAATGAATTGTCGGTAAAATTTCCTCAACAGTGATGTTGCGGCGAAGTTCAGTTGCTTCAGTCATTTGTATTTACGAGTGTAGAGTTCTGAGTTATTAGTTAATAGTTATGAAAAAATATTAAAAAACTTATTATACAAGCTTTCTTTACCTTCAGCATAGCTGACGAATTGTACTAGTGCAGCGGACACGATATTTTTTTTACCTGTCCGGATACAAAAAATTACCAATGATCGACAATGGACAGGCGAAAGCTCAACCACTGTGGACTATGGACTCCGTTAGACTTTACCAGCTAAACTCATTAACTGTTTCAAGTTGATCAGATAAACGACCTGATTGGTAGCGTCAATTTTGATCCAGCCTCTGTCATGCAGCTTTTCCATGATTTTGGTAGTTTCTTCAACACCAATTTCTGTGACATCTGCTAAATCTTTGTAGGGAATGTGGAAAATCTCTTTTCCCGTCTCTAAATCCTGACCATAGCTTTCGCCCAAACTGACTAAAGTATGGGCAAGTTTAACCGCAGGTGGTGAAGACCGCATTTGCAAGCGCATATTAATGTGTCGCAATCGCCCTACCATCAGTTGCAGCATTCGGTGATGTAACTGCGGATCTTTGAACAATATTTGAATAAAGCGCTCTCTGGAGATACTTAGTAACTTCACTCTCGAAAGCGCAATGACATCAGTTGAACGTGGAGATTCATCTAAAATCGCCATTTCTCCAAAAAAATCACCCCGACCTAAAATTGCTAGGGCGATAGAATCTTCACCTGCTGTACGCCGGACTTTAACCCAACCAGAAACTACAAAGTAAACTGCATTACCCCAGGCATCTTCCATTAAAACGGCTCGCCCAGTTGGGTATTCATGTTCAATTGCAACAGAAAGTAGCCATTCCAGAGTCTCGGGGCTGGCTGTACTCATTAAAGGGAAAAGTTCACTAAAAGCCTCAGTCTGCATGAAATATCTGCAAAAAATGGATCGGGAGTGGGAATAATTGTTTGTTACTATGTAAATAATTGACTACCACTATATCGCCACTATTAGGTTAATGAGTCAAGATTCTATTACAACATAACAATTATAAGAGCAAAATCAGCAGTTTCACTGAAAATGGCCCCTTCCCCCTCACTTACTTACGGGTTGCTCTGATGTCTCAATGAGTACTTTGATCTGATGATCTAAATTGTCTAACAGTTGGTTCAAGGCAGTGAAAGTCTCTAGTCGTCCTGGGTTCTCATCCTGGGTGAAGAGAAGCCGTTCTTGCAGTTCATGCAACTTGTAGCTCAATTCCTGAGAAATTCCCAAAGCATCGCGGCTCAAGCGTGCTAGTTGTTGTTGTTGGTAAAACTTTAACGCCGCGCCCCGTAGAACTTGTAGTGTCCCCTCTTCGCCGTACATTCCCGGCATGACTCGCAAGCGCAATAATAAACGTTTTTTTCGATACAGGCATTCCTTCTCTACCTGTTTTGGTTCTGTGAGTGTGGTAGTAATAGGTAGGGAAGCCATTCGCTTCAATTCATTTAGTACCCCTTGAAAAACAGAGAGGGGTAGTTTTTCTAATACAGACTGCAAGACTCCGTTTTCACTCCAGAGTATCCTGCCGTGATAAGGTTGTCTTTCCAAATACAGTCTACCAATCCCCCCTCCCACAACTCGCCCTAGCAATTCTTCCATTAATTTTTTGGGTGGTAGTGTTCTCAGTCCTTCAATTGGACTGAATCGCTCAAGATCTGGCATCTGCAAAACAGTGAGATCCCTCAACAATGCATCTGTATTGTCAGTACCAAGCGCTTTTAGAAATGGGGCGGTAGGGGCGGTAGGGGCGGTAGGTA
>Ga0116229_10002528_pt1 | contig 29660 bp, 20 predicted proteins | sample S1TSphgellanicum_3_FD_87313 | JGI IMG/M metagenome (GOLD analysis project Ga0116229, IMG submission 87313) | Host-associated microbial communities from peat moss isolated from Minnesota, USA - S1T2_Fc - Sphagnum magellanicum MG | ecosystem: Host-associated > Plants > Peat moss > Unclassified...
ATTGGATTGCATATTGTATTTCAACAAGATGCTCCAGGCACAAGCCTTGTAAAATGAAGCAGGCAACACTACTAATTTCTTGACAGTAGAATGCATCTCATTACCTTTAGCAGCAAGAATTGAGAACAGGGTTTCTATCTTTGCACAAAACCCTAGATTTGCAGTGGCTAAGGTTGCAAAAAACAAAGGTTCTTGAGTTCAAATGGGTCATTGGATGCTGTAAAAACAAAAGGCCTTCGAGCACAAAATCAAGTAGATAAAGCAAGAAGAAGACATCACAGTGAAGATTCTTCTTCACCAGCAACAACCCAAAAGAAAGAAAAGCTTGAACAAGATGCTCCAGGCCACAGCCATGTGGAACAAAGCAGGCAACACTACTAATTTCTTGATAGAAGAATGCATCTCATTACCTTCAGCAGCAAAAATTGAGAACAGGGTTTCTATCTTTGCATAAAACCCTAGGTTGGCAGTGGCTAGGGTTGCAAAAAAACGACGGTATTTGAGCTTAAATGGGTCATATGGATGATGTAACAAAAAAGGCCTTTGGGCACATAATCAAGTTAATAGGCTAAGAAGAGGACATCACAGTGAAGCTTCTGAATAGAAAGAAAGTTTACCTGAAGCCTGATGACATACTCTTCTTCTTTCTCAATGAAGAAAACGTTGAATTTGTTGAGCTCATTGTTGAGGAGGCGAATGAAGTCCATCTCCGATGACATCAAGGCGGCTTCGTTGTTCTCCAATAATCCTCCTGACCTCTTGCTCTGAAGCTGCTGCTGCTGCTTCTTCTTAGGCTCTATGTCAAGCCCACCTGCGAAGGTCCTCTTGATCTTTTTGGCCCGAGCCTCCTGGAGCATGGCTTCTTGAACAGCGGCTGGTCCTCCTGCTTCACTCCCTCTCCGAAGCTCCTGGTCAACAGCATCCACGGCTGAAGCAGCAGCTGCTGCTGCAGAAGAAGGCAGACGACAGATGCCGACACCACCATCTCCTCTGGAAGGGCTGCTTGAAGCATCAAAGGCAGCTTCAGTGAAACAATCAGGAGCTGCAATGAGTTTCAAACGTTTCTTGAGTTGTTTGTAAGACAAGAACTTGTCTCTCCACTCTGGGATCGTCTCCTGGATCTGGCTCTGCAACCGCTTGCCAAACTTCATCTTCCAAACTGCTGCTGGTGGAGTGTATAGGTCTGATGTTCCGAAGGGCGGAGGAGGAGGATGATGATGAGGAGCTTCTTTAGAGATTGAGACTCTGAGACCACCTTCTCCTTGGAAAAACACTTTGTGCTGATGATGATGACGCAAGTTCAAGCTGAGGAGGAAGACGATGGTTGTCGCTAGGAATGAGATTTGATTTGCATACGAAGAGTGCACTGCGTCCTGCCTTCAAACTCGAAGCAAGACGTCTGGCAACACACCATTTTCTGCTGAGACGAACAACAAGTCGCTGGGTGAAAACACGAAATGCGTAAAAAGAGAACACAAATACACAAAACTGTCCAGAATGAGTGTCGTCGACAAACAACGATCGAAGATCTCAGGACTTTCTACTGCCGCTATTCTCTCTCTCGCGGAAATTGAGAAACTAATTGTTGACCACAACAACAGCAGCTAGGATGATATTGCCAACAGCATGCATGAACCCCTTGAACAACAGAAATTTTAAAAAACAAACAACCACAAACAGCAAACAGCAAAGAGGAAACACAAAGATCGAAGTATATCAAACCCCACAGGAACTATACTAAATCGGAATGACGGACACCGTTCTCTCTCGTTTCTTCCTTCAAACAAACGGTTCTAAAGGTTGCAGTAAAAACAAGAAGAGCACACAAAGAAGTCAACAACAACAACAAAAGGAAATCACCTTGAACGACGGCTGCTGGTGGTGGATGCTGGCGGCTGCTGAAGAAAACCAAACAAACCGCGAGAAAAATAATACAACAATCTTCTTCGGAGAAAACCAAAAAGCTTCGGAAAACCAAATCAGCAAAAACAATACCAAAAGTTGAGAAAACGATGCAAATCTTCGCAAAGAGAAAGTTCCCGAACTCTCACACACACACACTCTCTCTCTCTCTCTCTCTCTCTCTCAGAGAGAATTTTTGGAGCAAAAAAACAGAAGAAGGATAGAACGACCACGTGCGTGTAGTAGTATTACCTAGCGTGCTGCTACACCAAGAAAAAACACAACAAAGGATGTGTGTGCGATATGGGAAAAGAAACGGCGGCCAAACCGACCTCCCGAGACTCTCGACTCCCGCGCAAAAACAAAAGGAGTTGGAATTTGAGAGCAAGAAAAAAACAAGAATCAAATGAAGTGAAATGAAATGAAATGAAATGAGAGCAAAAATCAATCAAAGAAAGCCACGAAAACCAACAAGAGCAACAAGAAAAGCAATGGCAATTGAAGAGAAAAGAAAGAAGGGGGCCAAAAGAAGAAGGAAATGAAAGCGGGTTTTAGATCAGAGTGCACGGAAAACAGAACCTGCTGCTGCTGCTGCTGCTGTCCACGTGCATACATACCAAGTGTTGGCAGGTTCAGGTCAGGTTATAAGGTTAAGTTCTAGAGTGGTTTGGTCAGGTCAGGTTATATTGTCAACTTCGAGAGTGTTTGGATGGGGAAGGTTTCAAGTTTTCTTTCTTAAAATCGCTCTTGGAACCCCACTTATTTTCAAAATTGAATGAAAATTTGAACTGAGAGTGTTACCTTTTTCCTCTTTTTTTCAAAATTCAGGTTCTATAGGTACACAAGTACAAACTTTATTGCAAGAAAAATAATACAAACTTGAGTCTTGATCTTATATTTTAGACAAGTTATTATTGTATTTGATTAGTTGTACATAACTAATATTACATAATCTTTATTATGTTGGAGTGTGTGCATTAGTGTGAACTAATTAATTAATTAACTATGTAAAATGATCAGAACCCAAGGTTTTAAATTTCCATAAAATTGATCTCTCAAGACCGGAGCAAAAGCTTCATAAAAAAAATTTAAAACAAAATTTAGAACCTTTTGAAATCAAGGAATTGAACGACAATTATGTAATTACCCAAATAAGATAAGCAGCAGTTGTTACATAGAAAGGGCATTAAAAAAATTAAATGGAGGATGATCTCTTCTCATTGGTTCCCTTTCAAAAAAATTATTTCAAAAATTTTATTTTATTTGGACATAAGAAATGGTGGTTTCATTTGATTTACATACACTAAATTAAAATGTACTAGTGTAATGTAGTCTACAATAATTGATTCTCACTGTTGGGTGGGTATCAGGTGATAATTCCTTAAATGATCCGGAGAAGCTACCCACCCACCGCGGGGAGGCCCGACCATCTGTCGTAAGTAGGTATACGGCCTCTGACTTTGAACGGAAGTATGCCTTTGTGCTTTCAGGCATATGCTGCAGCCTGGCTTCCTCTCTAATGACGATAACCTTCCTCGAACTTATGACATTTACTATTGGTACGTAATAGTCGAATATGCTTTCCATTCCTGACCCCCCACCCCAACCAAGCCAAACTGAACTAATGTAACCCCCCCCTGTATCAGACGACATTGACCGTGCATGCATGCCCGACAAGTTTCGAGCATGTTTTTTGGGGTTTTATTGTTTTTGGGTTTTGTCTTGTACTCGAGGAGATTGGATGTATTTTCCCTTGGAAAGAAGAAAGGAAGTGATGGTAATAATAATAATAAATTCTAACATTATTTAAATTTATTATTTATTTCTATTTTATTTTTATTTTTTTGAGTTCTTTTGAAATCACAATTGGGCTTCCCACCCTATTTCGTGAAAGTTGAAATAATGTAATTTTTTATTTTGAAAAAAAAAAAAAAAAAAAACTTGTGTTATCTGTCATTTGGTAGGATTACTGTATGGTGGATTACTTGCAGCTCCTCCTGCACAGGCGTGAATGTAACACAGAACTCTCCGTAGCCTGAAATTCCATAGGTTTGTAGGAAAATGACAAATGACTGCGAAAAACAGCCAGAGGTTCTTCTGTCATTTAAGACACTGCTGGAAAGAAAACCTGCGGAATCAATGGGTATGGGCCATTGCTCTACACGCTAAGCTAATGTTGTAAATATGAAAGAACAACAACAGCAACAAAATGTTGAGACGCAGGAGGCCTGGTAGATAGATAGATAGATATGTTACTAACAACCTCATTTTGTACCAAGTTGTCTTATCACATGGAGAGGCACTGAAACGAAGATATGCCAAGGTAGTAGTAAAGTAGGTACCTACTCTACTACGGATGATGAATATTTTAAGTTGGAGAAATTCTTCTCTGACAATAATGAGGAGATGTAGTTATTACCTAGTATGCACCCAAGAGGCCAAGTTCCTTTTACTTTGGGGAGGGGGAATTGGGTAGATAGGTGAGGTTGGGGGCGGGGGGGCGGGGAAAGGCTTTGGGATTTTTTTTGTTCCTCAATTTCTCAATGTGTTCCCTCCTAGAATTCAGTGGCATGGCGTCACCCCATTGATGGAGAGGTCTCAGGTTACAACCCGTCTCTGCTGTGTGCTGGGTTGGCCAGATGGGCGCAGAAGAGGGGGTTATGTGGACAGTGACAACGGCATTCATCGCAGACGTCTGAGTAATCATCTGTTATTGGGCAAGCGAAATCCCATCCATCAAGTCATCGGTGTTACACCTCAAGCAGCTTGATTACCGGAAAAAGAACTCACCATTCCCATGGCTTGTTTTTTTTCCGGCAGTAACCCCAATGCTCTTGCCGGTTAGCTAGTGCATAACCTTTGCCCAAGATGAGCTCTTAAATTTGGATTATTCAAAGTTTGGGGAGACAGACAAGAGTTTAAATAAGAAAAAGTAAAAAAAGTAAAAAGGAGGGGGGGGGGGAGGAGGCGAAAAAAAAAAGAAAAGAAGAAGAAGAAGAATAGATAGAGTTTTGTTGACGTGTCCCCAGGATAGAGTGGTAGACGGCAGAATGGATTCCCCGTGTCAGGTGAGGAAAGGAGGCGGTTTCAAAAAAAAAAAAAACTGATGGTGGGGACCGGCGGAGGTAAATTTTGTATACGCCAGTCAAAGCGCATGGCTTGGCCGAGCGGCATGGGTTACGGGATGCGCATGGGATGGGGGTCATGGGCGGTACTAGGCTACTACCAGGAGCTTTGTTGTTTCTCTGGTAAAGACTAGTGCTGTTGTTGTTGTTGTTGTTGATGTTGGTGGTGGTGTTGTCGTCGTTGTTGTGAAGACCGCGGGGACCGTCTACTACTCCTGCTGCTTCGCTTTGCTTTGCTTTGCTGCTGCACCTTCTCACACCTCCATATACCCCTCTCGTCTCGTTCTTCTCCCTTCTTTGGTCACTTTCTCTCTTCTCTCTTGTGTCCTCTTCTGCGCCCCCTGGTATATGCACAAACATGTGCCGTTCGTTTTCTTCTTCCGTTTTCTGTTTGTGACTTGTGTTGTTTTTTTGGTTTTTTTTTTGGGTTTTGGTTTTTTCTCATTTGTGCTGCTGGCTGCTGGCTCTTTTTTTGGGGGTGTTTTTTTAGTTCCCCCTTGGTTGCTGGAAGTTGTGTGGGTGCGTGTGTGGCGGTCTGCTTCTTCTTTTGTGCTCCTTGGTTGTATCTTTTGTCATGGGATGATGATGACTTGGATCGTGCGTTTCCTTGTCTTAAAACCGGTTTTGGGGGTGATCCATTTTGCTCCGTTCTTGCAGAGAGTTGTTTGATTTGCTTTTGTTGGTCCAGGAGACAAATAAGAAGCCCCGTGTTTTCTTGACAACCACGTAGGGTTGCGTTTGACTCCCATCTGTATCACAAGTGCTTTGAGTGAAATGATGACTAATAATTCTCATTCATGATCCTGAAGATGCAGAAGCTCAGTTGTGTTATCGGTCCCTCTTATCAATGCTACTATTACCTTTGATGTTGCGGGAGTTTTTCTTATGTCAAGCGCTGTTATAGAGAACGGCTTTCAGTAGTTTTTTTTCTTTGCAAGTTTCCGGATATATTTCTCCTTTCAAGAAGTATTTGTTAGCAGCTCCGCACATAGGCTTGTCTTGCATCCCCTGTCTGTCTAAGGAGATCGGTGAAGGGACAAGGTAGAGTGGTATGGTGTGCCCAAGTGTGCAGAAGGCCGGTTTGAGTTCGGCGCCCTCATGATGGACAGAGGGCGAGAGGGCCGGCGGAGCAGTGCAGACAGAGGCCCCGTGTCTGCACCTCGCCGTCCTCGCACGAGCGGATTCAAAGACGCCACAGGTCGAGCCTTTTCACTGAACACCGCCGATTCTTGTTGGAAAGTCCAAAACGACAGATGCTTCCGAGATTTACCGCAATATATTGTGTGTCGCAGAACAGAACTCTTCCTGTCGATTTGTCCCTGCAGACCAAGTTTCCAAAACTGTCCACAAAGGAGCCCATAATGTAGAAGTATGCAGGCTTTTGAACGGAGGCCTGCTTGACAAGATACCTTCTGTTGTAGCTTCCGTGCGCAAGAACAGGATTGACAGTTGTTGGGTGAAAGTAGTGCCTATACTTGCTGGGTTTGCTAGTTAATTGAATCACTGAAAGCACACAGCATTTGCTGGATGCTGAGGAGGAACACCTGCTGATGTTCTCCTTGCTCTCTTCCGTTTTGTCCCAGAGCAGCATCTGGTGTGGAACAGTTTCACATGATCATGCGTCCTCTTAAGCAGCCTCCATGACCGCATTTGTTAGAAGTCAAAGGGCCAAAGTTTGCAATTTCACAGCTTCCATCATAGCGTGCAGGCTCTACCTGTGCCTATGCTATTTGAATTAGAAGAGCATCGCGCGATGCACTCATGCAAAGCAGACTACCAAGTGCACGCGCTGCGGAAAATAGTCTTATCAAGTCGCGGCATCATTTTAATAGGTTCTCCTCGTTGGAAGATATGGGAATTAGTGCGTGCATCTGACTTGTTTGATTGTGGGTGTCTCTGTTTGCACAGTTGGTGAGGATTGCGATGACACCATGGACGATGTTCACAGCGCAAGATTACGGGAAAGGCCCAAGAAGGATAGCAGTAGCCTGATGTCTGGGAAAGGATTGGTCTCCTCTAGTGTAGTTTCGATTTCTCGCATTAAGAGAAAGAGGCAGGGATTGCAGGAGATACAGGTGCAAGTCCGAGGTAGCATTGCTGACGAGTTAGAGGACACGACCCATGATTCGGAAATGGGGGGTTCTGAAGATGATGACGATCTTCCCCCTCCCCCTATTCCTCGCCGCCCTGCAAAATCAAGGCCACAAGAGAAGGTGAGGTTCCAACTATTCAGCATATTCCCGACCTGGAGATCTCTTTTCTCCTGTGCCTCGCTGCGGGGGCCTCTCTGCTCTCTCTTCTATCCCTTACATTTCTCGCACCTTCCAAACTTGTCGGATGTGAGCAATATGTCTTTGGACAAGCTTACGGGGAGCAGATTCTCATCCGTGCGTTTCTTTAGACTCGTCAGTTCGGCACTCCTTTCACGCGTTCTGATCGATCTTCGGCGATTTGCAGGGCGTTGAGGATATCAGCATCAGAAACGATCTCCCAACTGTGCCCAGGAAGGCTCGCTCAGGTGTGTATAGACTATAGACTACAATGCATTGATGGCTATACATCACAAGTTTGCTTAAATTCGATGTACAGAGTCGTTTTGACTTTTTGACACGTTACTGCAGCAGTTCCCAAGCGACTACAAGAGTCGCCCCCACCTCCAGTTCAAGACACTCCATCTCAGCCACCTCAACTAGTTGCTTCTCCAACTCCGGCACCATCCAGCACTCTTTCATCATCATCTGCTGTAACCCTGAAGCCCAGAAGAAGAACCGTAAGTCTTATCTACGACTCTTCTACACTTCCTGTTCTTCTTCCTAATCACATCTCCTGGACCTATGATTGGAAATCTTTTTACTGACTGCAGCATTTGCTTTGTCCTACAGAAGCCAAGTGGATCGAAACCTAAGGTCTCTAAACTGCTGAAGGTACAGGAGACTATCAGTGTCTGAATCTTCTGTCAGTTGCAATAGATGAAGAGTGTCCATACTACCTGCATTGTTCTGGCCCTTGAATGTAGCATGTTCAAACTTACAGTTTGCTGGAGTAGATTTGTGTTGGTGATGCCATTGAACTGTTTACTGTACAAAGCCTTGGCCAAGATAGTGGTGTAATTGCTTGCTTTTGGTGACAAGAACCTGAGGGTGAGGTTGGACACATCAAAAGTTTGGAAGAGGTTGAAAACCAGTTTTCATTTCATTTGCAACTTCTCTGGTGAGTTCAAAGAAATTAAATTTGGTAGTAGTGTCTTGATGACAGGGACAGGTGTCTACACCCACAGTCTCAGAGGAGGTGGAAGTGGCAGAGGCCTTATTTGATCTAGCAAGGACAATCCCCCCCCCTGCATTGGACCGAAGGATGGATTTGAAACCTGAATCCAAGTCAGAGGCAAAGTCATTGGCTTCTGGGTCGGCACAAATCCCGTCTCCTGCAGCCCAGCCTTCTTATGCAACTGCTGCTCCCTCACTTATTCCAGCTCTCAACACAACATCCGGCGTGCTATTTGGCCCTTCACCAGCTGCTGCATCACCTGTTCCCTTGCCCTCCCCTCCATCTGCTGCTGCTCCAGCCCCTGCAGAGGGTATGCCCTCAATCTGTTTTCAGCTTCTATATGCACAGAGGGTGGGATGTCTTTTCTCTTAGCCATCATCATGGCTGGGCAGTGTCAAAGAGGCTTTCACAAATGCTCTTCCTACCAAAAGTCAGTTTGTACCTGGCTCTCTGGTGAACTGTTTGGGGTTGAGAGTTCTTGCATCTGTCATTGCATCGTACCATGTTGGTCTGAATTCTCTGCTGCAGATAAGAGCAGGTAGACTGTTTCTGGAATTCAACAACAAATTTTGTGAGTACAGTGCAATTGTTCTTGTAGTCAAGCTTCTGGTGACTTCTAGGTGGTCTTTTTACAAAAATTCTGGTCACAAGGGTACAGTGTTGGACTTAGTATGGACTAGTGAATAATCAGAATGATGTTTTCCAGAATCTGCAAGACAGTGATATGTTATTCAGGTCTTCCAACCATGCTTAGTCATTCTAGACCTCACTTTCTGATTGTCATGTTGGCAGCTCCAAAGAGGAAACGTCCTCGAGTCAGAACTCGTCCAGATGAGGGAGCACCTACACCAGCTGGTTTAGTTAAAAGCACTGCTAGTGTAATTTCAAATTCTCCTGGGGCAGTTGGTCTCCAACCTAACAATGTTGACCAAAGTGAAGCCCACCCTGGTATTGCAGATGAGGGGTCTGTGAAAACTGAGTCCACTACATCTGCACCTATGACTGCTTCTGGGCCTGCTTCCAGTAGTCCTTGTGGAGTGCCAGTTCTGCTAGTAACAGCCCCATCAATGCAACAGAACAGTATGGTGGAAAAGAAACATGATAAACTTGAGAAGAAAATTGTCAAAGGAGAAGTGACCAGGACTACATCTAATGAGAAAAATTCCAGCCCGGCACCACCTTTAGATAAGAAGCCTGCACCTGTCAAGTTGGCAGATCCAACTATGGGTATCCAGGATGTGGATGCAACCACCACCATCAGTCCTCTCCCCAGTGATTCCCCTACAAAAATGGATGTTGCAAAGAGGTTAGTTACAGAGATATTTGTCTGTTCACATTGTCTTGCTTGAATTGTTCAAGTTACACCATGCAATTCACATGATGGTTAGGAAACTTTCTCTTCTTCGCTGGTTAACTTGGGATCTGAATTGTTTCAGATCAGCACAACCAGCTGCTGCAAGTGAGGATGAGGGTGTCAACAAATTTGACATTGATTTAATGGTGAGTTGTGCAATCTTCTCGCTCCTGTGTGAGTAATATATCCCTTTCGTGTGGTATATAAGCTTGTTCCACATCTGAGGAAGCTTGTTTCCCTGCAGTCAATTCCGTCCAAGGCAGCATTGCCTTTGATCAATGAGAGGAATGATGATGTTGCTGGAGTACCAGTGGAAGAAGGGCAAGAAAAACCTCTGGTATGCAAATGTCCAAACTCCTCATTTTAGAATGAATGATTTGGCTGCATGTTAGATGGTCTGTGGGCTGTTTTGTTTCTCTGTGGAATCATATTGTTAACTGGTTTTGTAATGATCTGATTGTGCTAAGTGTTTCCTTATACAGGTGGATGTCAGAGTCACGTCTCCAGTTGCAAGTGGGCAAATAGAAAGAGAGGAGAGGCAAGAGCAAGAGCACCGAGAAAAAGATGAGACAGAGAGAGAGATACCAAAGGAAGAAGAGAGAGAGGAGAGAGATAGAATGGATTTGAGCAAACTGCCACTGCAATGGACAAGCAAGGGTGTTAAGCCTGAGTCAAGGCCTGAAAAATCTGAAAAAGCCTGTCAGTTTTTTCAACTCAATTTCTTTTCAATGAGAAGTAAAGTATGCTTTTAGATTTGCAATTGACTTGATAAGATTTGCTGTTCCATATTGAGGATTTCCTGTTAGTGGGGAAATTTTGGATGTCAAGTGACTTTAGAGGGCCTGGTTATGGGCAGCTTCAGCTGTGGGTGCTTCAGTCACATCATCTCTTTTGGCTTCAACAGCAACTTCACCCATTTCTCCAGGAATGCCTGGTTGGCCGGGAGTCATACCCTCTCTTGGGTAAGTTCTGGTGGTCTGCTCTGTGTTGCTCTCTATGAGTGTCATTTGTTGCATTTGATCTTGCTTTGGTCCAATCCTATGTTGATGGGTGCTGGTCATACAGGTACTTCCCAGCAGCAGCAGCTGCTGCAGCTGCAGCTGTGGCAGCTGCTTGGCCTCCAGCTTCCTCAACTGGTCATTCCTCAGTGGATGAAAACCCACATTCAAGGGTACACTTTTGTGCTTCCAATTATTTTTTACACTCAGATATTGAACTCTTTAAAAGTACAATGTGAACAAAGCAGGTTCACTTGCAGGGACTAAGCTCATAATGATTGTTCTTATGGGATTGTGCTATTTAGGTCTATAATTTGTTCACAAGTTCTCAGAGTATGTGACACACAGGGATGTGATGATGCAGGTATTTACTTTCTCAAACATACCACCACAACAGCCATGGAAGCGCTGTGCATCTCATGTCTGGATTGCACATTTCATTGATACACAGCAGCAAGTCAACCGACATCCTTTCTTTGCTGCAGGGCCTTATGGAGGGAAGTCATATAACCCAAACATGTCACTTCCGCCCCCTGAGGCTCTCTATGGAAGTGGTGGAGGGATTGCCCAGCTGGCAGCTGTAGCAGGGCCCCCTACCAGTTCTGCTGTTGCACTGGGTGCAGTTCTTGGAGTGGGGGAGCAAGTTTTAAGTTCCACTACCATAACAGGAGCCAAAGAAAGGGAGAGGGAGAGGAAAGCAGCAGCCAACTTCATGGAAACTTTGAATCGGGATCCATCTACACAACAGCAACAGCCAAGTCTTTCCCTGCAGGTTTGGTCTAGACTTACCTGTTATGGATGCTGCTTTCCTCCCACAGTCAGGCTTCCTCACAATCCTGATGGATAGTTGAACAAGCTGCTATTTGTGTGTAGAATCTTCTTTAGTGATGTTCTGTGAGGTTGACTGCACTCTGACCTTGATCAAAAATGCCTCCTGCAAAGTTTTTGCTGATAATATTGCAGAGCTTTCTATTCAGGCAGGAGTGGCATTTGGATTTTCTGGCACACAAGCTGGAACTGTTGCAATGGCCAGTGGTGTTTCAAGTGCTGGAGTTGGTAATGGTGTTGCTGCTGCTGCTGCAAATATGGGAACTCTGGCATTGCCAGGTAGCAGCTCAGGGCCAGGAACAAGCTCTCTAATGGCAGGGAGTCTTGGTCCAGCTGGAGGACCTGGGACCGTGGCAAGCAACCGGGTTGCTGTTAGTGCTGCCTCAGTACAGGAGCAGCAGTATTTCCATGCAGTGATGCAGAACCTAGGGTTCCCATACCATCACTATCCAGGGCCCCATTTCGGGACTCCAACCTTCAGTGGTCCTCCTACACATATGGGGACACAGCAGGTCAGTATCCTTTTATTTTTATTTAGTCCAGGTTTGTTTTTCCTGAGAAAAGCTCTTTCTCAGGATGCATGAGCTTTGAATGACTACCAGGTTTGAACTTGGGTTGGTCTTATATGCAGGCTGCTGCACAGTACTTTGCCAGTGCCCCCTTCTTTGGGCACCATTTAGTTTCACCTGCACAACATCCTGTTCATCAAACATCAGTTGTTGCAAGTGGTGGACCTGTCCCTCTACAGAAACACCAGCAACAACAGGGGGTGCGCAGATTTCCACCCACAGGATCTCCACAACAGCCCCCACCTCAATCCCCATCCCATTCCTCTTCACAGCAGCAGCAGCAACCTCAAGCTGACAGAGATGGTCGGGATGGGCCTGCTGGTGGAGACAATGCCTCTGTGCCTGAGAGCAAGTTTCCCATCTTACACAGACCTCCATACAGTCAGGGATCTTCCAATACTTCTGTTGCAGATGTGAGTGTACCCCCAGCCTCAGTGCAAACTCTACCATCGCAACAAGATTTCAGCATTTTGGCTTCTTTAGGGAAGCAATCTAAGCAACGAGAGCAGCTTCAAGCTTCTCAGCCACAACCTTCTCTGTCCTCCCAACTGCAGCAGCAACAACAGCAAGCACAGTTGCAAATTAATTTGAAAGGAATTGATCCTCAGGCTACTCAGGCATTATCAGCCATGACAATGGCTGCTGCAATGAATAGAGGCTCTATTGGTCCTGGACCATTGGGGCTTGCGCCAGTGGCTGCTGTAATGGCACCCCAGGGTCATGCTATGCTGCAGAGCATGGCAGATGCTGCACGCCAATCTCCTCATCACTCATCAGGCACCAGTGCTCCTCACCCATCACTTATTCACCAGCAACAGCAGCAGCAGCAGCAACACATGCACCAATTCCAGCAGCAACACCGGCAACAGCAACAACAGCAACATCAACAGCAGCATAGATCTGTACAGATGCATAGAGGGCTGCTGGGTGTTGATGAAGGACGTATGGTTGCTGATGCCAGCAACTATCCTAGTAACACAGGTGCTGGGCGGGATCGAGATCCTGGGGAGGACAGGAGGACTAGTTCAAAACGACCAATTGGTTCATCCTTTTCAATGTCTCGAGTTGAGTCGGACAGCTCACCAACAAGAGGTATTGCTCGAAATGTTGCACCAACATTGAATCTAACCGCTCCCACAAGTCCAAGCATGTCCTCCCGTCCTTCTGGACACAATGCTCAAGGTGGTGCAGCACCACCTGTTACACAACCAAACCAGGCCTCTAGGCAATCAGTGGTCCGCTCAAAAGGAATAACAGGTCCAAATACTGCAAGCTCATCTGCCTCCAATCAGTCAAATATGGTTTCCTATATTGATCGTGGTCCTCTAGCATCTGCCTCTTTGACAGTGAAGGCATCTGGGCCTGGGTTATCACTTCCAGGGCAAACACCCACACCTGCCAGCCAAGTAGCAAGGCAGAATTCAATTGCACAGCATCCACAACTTAAGCTTTCACAGAGGACCTCAATGAATTCAATTGCAACTGCTCCAGGAACAGATCCAAAAGCAGTGCTCGCTGCTGCCATGGCAAAGGTGCAAAACCCACACTCTCAGCTGCAACAGTCACGTTTGCCACAAGTGACTCCACACACAGGCTCACTATCTCAAATGTCCTCTGCAGTTTCAGGGACTCCTGTATCTTCAAGTCCCACATCACTTTCTCCTTTCCCAGCTGTGTCAAAATCATCAACTTCTGTTGGAGCCAGACAGGCCTCATCTGGGAAGGGTTCTCCCTCCCTTCCAACTACGCAAAAGTCAGGGGGTCCTGCTTCAGGCAAAAGGAACTCGTCACCCTCACTTTCCCAGCATGTCATTCTGGGTGCCAATCCTAGTCTTGGAAATCAAAGTATTTCAGCAAAACTGCCTCAACAACAGCAGCAACAGCTAGTGGCCCAGAATTCTCACCCACTGGCACAGCAGCCACAAGTTCCTCAGCAGTATGCACCATCATTACAGCAGCAGTATTCACAGCCCTCACACATGCACAAGCCTCAAAATTCCCAACAGCAGCAAATTCAAATGCGGCAACAGCAGCAGCAGCAACAGATGCAAATGTTCCAGCACCAGCAACTCTCACAGTCACAGTCACAGTCCTTGCCACCACCTCCACCACAACATGTGCAGCAATATCAGCAACAGCTACAGCATTCTCCTCCCTTGACACAGTCACAGCTGCAGCAAAGTCCAGTGCAGCATTTGAACCAGCAACAGCAGCAGCAGCAATCGCTCTCTGGTTCCATTACACATGGGGGTCATGGGGGTCTGTCAGTGACTCCTGCAGCCATGTCAGGACCCAGCAACACTGGTAATATTGCAAATTCAGGCCAGAACTCTGGTTCAGAAAACATAGGTGGCGCACAGGCAACGAATTCGAGGCCAGCTCCACCTAATCTCTCAGTATCCCCTTTGTCTGGGTCTGGATCACAGAGGGGAAGCAGTTCAGGTCCGTCCTTTTTTCATCCTCAGTTCAGTTCATTGCAAGGTATGACTTCAAATATTCCAGTCATGCATTCAAGCATCCAGCACAGCAGCATTGTTCCTTATCCACAGTCTGCTGCTGCTGTTGGTGGAGGTGGGAAGCCAAATGACATGAAAACTTCAGCAGGTCACTATGCAAAACCATTTGGAGTTGAATCCACAGTGGGCTGAAGCTGTGTCAGTGCTACTCTTTGGACATCCCCCATTCTCCATTGTTTTAGTTTGTTGTCCTGTTTGTTGGTTGCTTGCATTCAACAGTGTTCTGAAAATATATGCCTCCATCACAAGGCAATGACATGTCTTCTGATGTCAGTGCACTGTAGTGATCATGGGTGTTAGATATGTGTGCAAATAGGTGAATGTGATTTGGGTTTGAAATGGAGAATGTGCATAATTATGGCACTTTCTGCTATCACTTATGGAAAGGAGTAGTACCTCCGCACCTGTTAATGTCCAGAAATCTGCCGCTTTTCTTTTGTGAACTGTATGGGATTGACCTGCTATATGACTAGCTGTAGGTGTATCAAATCTATGGCACTGAGTAAATACAGAGTTGACTCAATTTTAATGCCATGATGCAATTGATCTTTGCAGGACTGAACAGCCAAGAACAGCTTAACAGCATCAGACCAATGCAGGCTCCAGCATCTGTGAGAACACCCACTTCCTCACCAGCAGCTGGTGCCTCTTCAATTCCTCAGCCTTCGCCTGTGCAGCAAGTGGGTACCGTGACTCAAGGAAAGTTAGGAAGTGGGCAGTTTGTAGGAAGCAATCATGGTGACAATATGGTGTCCAGAAGCTCTTTGATGCAACTGGGGGTACCGTCCTCCACTGATACCTCACCAAATTGCTCAACAAGTAACAATATCTCAAATGGACACATTGGGTCAGATGTGCGGCCACCTTTATTTGTGGGCAGTTCTGCAGCAGCTCAACAAGGAACAGTAAATTCAAGTCAACTGCACCCACCATCATCAATGGTGGCTGCAAGTGTTGTGCCAACTGGACCCTTGGCCAGTTCTGTAGAACCGTAGAATTATCAATGATTAATTTGTTCCTGGAAATGGCACCACAAACTCATCTTATTACAGATCTGAAGGCTTCACATTGTTTTTGCTTCTAACTAGCTAAGGTAAGACACAGAGCACTTATCTCACTGCACCAGCAAGTCTCAGATGGGTTGGATCTTTGAAGAGCAGCTTAGGTGTCTTTATGTCTGACAGGAAGGAAGATCTTATTTGTCCACATATACAGCAAAGCAGTATTTCAAAATTGTGTGCTGTAAAGGTGAGTTAATATTTCTTTATGAGATTAAAGTCCAGTTTGTTCTTTTGCATCTTGTTCGTTACATGGAATTTTGTGAACCCTGTAGACCTCTTCTGTTCTGCAGCTGACTAGTATCTCACAGTGAGCAGTAGGCATATGCTAGATGTGAAGAGAGATGGTTGTACTTGGAGAAAAGGTTGCAAGGAATTAACAATGCTACTTGTCTTCTTTGCAGGTGTGAAGCAGTCAGAATGGCAGACTCTTTGCAGAGAGGTTCTGATGGATCTAGAGCACATTGAAATGAGGTTTGCTTATTTGCATAGACACAGCTTTTTGTAGCAGAAGACTCTTCTGACTGTACAGTGACATGAACACAGGATTCTAATCCACTCTCTGAGCAAGGCCACACCTTTCCACAAACCTGCTTCTCTGTATTTTATGGACATTGATTCTTTGTGGGCTTGGATGACTGTTGTCATTACAGAACTTTTTAATGTCCTTTGATTAGGTTAAACTGCCAGTTTTAGAAGGCTATTGCAGACAGATTTTATGTCTGGGAGGACATTGAGGAGGGTTGGTTAAAATTTTGAGGAGAGTACATATTTGCTCACTCTACTGTCACTTGCTAGTTGATTGATTCTTGCAGATTCATCCTCCTGATTAATTGGGACTTTGATGAGGAACAAGCTGAGCTGGTTAAAAACTGGGCATGGTTGGGTGCCATGTCCTTAATTAGGTGTCAGCCCCCAATGAGGTTTTGTTTTCCTGTTATCCTCTCTCCCCTGTTTCAGTTACCAAATGGGGCTCTGAGATTTTGATGAGGTGGAAGAATGTGCAAACTCTATGTAGTTGCTGTGTTTTGGCCATAGTATATGTATCTATTGATGAAGGTAGTTTGTTTGTTTTGTTTTGTTTGTCTTGGGGAGATCTCCTAAACCACGGTACCCCTCCTAATATAATACTTGGTACTGGTGGACAGCCCTCCATGGGCAGGGGTGCATTGTTGTGGTTTTGCAGTGTGGGAAGTATTGAATATCAAACAATTGTCCTTGAAAACTCAATAAAATCAAAACTAAATTCTTTAGGGAAACTGGGATGCTCAATGAGTAGGATTTATGGAGGTGATTTCCTAATTTTTAGGCAGATGGTGAAAGAGATACAAATGAATTTTGAGTAAAATTTGGAATTCAAATTCAATTAGTCAGATAATGAGTTCACATGTGAGCTGCTCAGGTTAAATATAGCCACTCATAGGCCTCACTCAAGAAGGTGAACCTACCATCACTGTAGGTATTACAAGCAAGGGCAATAAGTACCTTCAATGCATTTCGCACTTTAGAACAAGCCATGACAGGAGCTGCCATTTATGGCTTTACTGAGAATCCATTGACTTTTAAAGTACTTAGTCAGTTTGTGAGCACACCTTTCCTTGGAATAACATTTTCCTGCTCTTTTCTCACCTACAATTGACAGAAACTGTTGCTTCGTCCAATTAATTCCCATCTTATTTTTCTAATTCTAAAAATTCCAAAGGATTTGAACAGTTCCTTCCTTCCTTTTCCTCCATCCCCTCTCTGTGAAGGAGGACACTCATCATCACCTGCATGCCAAGACAATTATTGCAAAACCAGTGAAAATACTTAATGCTTGAAGCTGCCTGAGGCAATAGGCTAATATCTCGGACCGCCACATGACATCAACATGACATCAAAAGAGAATCATCTAAAAAATACAACAGCAGGATGAAACACTAACTGATGGTGTTTTCACCACTTTCAAAGATTCCCAAATGACACCAAGCAGCCCCAAAACAGTCTTCCATCTTAGCCCAATTCTCAATATCTCAAGAACTCTCGTGCTTGTTATTATAATATTCTTGATACAAAGCCCAAATGTTCATGGCTAGAAATACTGTGTTCATCGTATGAAAACAATTACAGTAGTATGTTGTGTATGTGGTGAAGCATGCTGCATTCACAATATTGAAAGAAAGGATCAGCATAAAAGTTCAAAATTCTGTAAACAAAAGGAAACTGTTGTTATGGGAGCAGCAAGTCCAGCTATCCAGGTCTGAACACCTGTAATTCCTAGTGATACAAGCCCCAAAATGTGGTATCTCAACACATGTAGATGAAAACCTCCAAGTGGGCTGCAAAAGTTAGCAACCTTCAGATATAAGAATCAAGATCCCAATTTTTTTTCCAACTTGAATTGAGAATATGTGAACCAATCAATTCCCATGCTGACGGTAAGCAAGGATGTGAGAAATCTGCAAGTGAATCTACTTCAAAATCACATCTTAAACCTCTTGCTAAAGGGTCAAAAGATTGGAACTATCCTTTTGAAGGTCACAGTTAGAAATGTAATCATAAAACACACATGTTCAGATATGGCATTGGCAATTGTATTCATCAAGGCCTCATTTGAATTCAACTGAAGCATGCGTCCTAGTTTTGTGAACCATGAAGCTCATTTGACATTCATCGGCAACATGGAATGCATGTGTATGTCAAGCTTTCTAAATGAAGCCAAGGACGCTACAATTAATTGCATACATTCAGCACTGCTAAAAAATTCTTAGCATATTTGGAGGTTACCTTAAAAAGGTGATATTCACTCCAGTCCATGGGAAGCATCTTCCATTTCCAAAGAGGAACCTTACATTTTAAAATCTTTGTACACACAAAACACAAGGTACCTTGCTATTCCCAATTGGTTGGATTTAGGCCTAATTGCACTAAGGTAAGGATTGTAAATGTAGGTGTTCTTGCAAGTTGAGAAAATGGAAAGAAGCTCTGCAAGGTGAGAATGTGCACAACAAGTATTTAAAGGGGTGCGTATTGCCTACCAACAAGATGATACTTGTGTCATAAATATGGTCACAATAGTTTTGCATTAGTGCTTGCAAATTGTCAAACATGTCAAGAGGCTCAAGAACCATGTTAGTAATAGTGGAATTCAAGTTGTGAAATAATAACAATGATGCCTTAGGTTCCATTAATGAGACACATAGTTGGAACAAATCAGAAGTTTTCCTTGTCCTTATTTCTTGCTTAATAGCACGGTGACATGTACTTTTCAAATATGAAATGAGTGCAATGGACTCTAAGTTGCCTCAAGCTTTTCTTTGGAGGGATACCATAATGAAAATGATTAGCAACCTAAAAATAAAGACACTTAATTTGGCAACTATCTTGATTAAATGATTCTTCACCCTAAAGGGCAATTGCATGCTTCCTTTCAAAGGTGTCTAAAAGGAGGTAGCTTACAAATTGTTATAATACGTCCAACATGATTGCCCAACTATCCCTCAAGGTTTGACCCCTAGGTACCCAAATGATGGTCAATTGACCTGCTGGATCCCACTTGAGTGGGGTTGGCTATTGTATGCAACATCACCACAAACACGATCACTTGAGCAATTTGGCTGTTTTTTGCTCATGTGCTTGAGAGTCCTAGTACACTCCACTTACAAGCCCCATAATGTTAATTGGGGGCATGTCTCATCCCATTGTTACTCAAAATAGTGCAACACTCAATTTGAAAGGATTGCAAGTTGGCAACAACATAAATACAAATGGCAAACCAATAACACTCCTACAAACACACATGAGCAACTTAAAAGAGTTTACATGTACATGGTTCATGAAGCATTGCGATCCATGTTTTTAAGTCATGTGTAAACTTTTAAAACCAAAAAAACAAGATCAACAATCTCACCTCAAGCATGGCTAACTTCTGCGCCATGTCCATTGCTTTTTAGTTGTGTTCATCCATTGAATCAAAGACATGATAATTTTAATATCATGATACAAGCAACTCATTTAGATCACTTGAAGTTGTTAGCATTTGGATTGTGGTGTTCAAAGATAGGATACATATTGGATATGGTCATTTATGGATGTTGTCAAGTAGAGACTATCTTTTAGCCTAATCGTGACCTAAACTAGTATAACTAAGTTATAAAACATCTTGTCACATTCAATTTGTAACTATTTACCCTATAAAAGAAAATGCAATGCAAGTGGCTCATGAGGATATGTACATGTGTATCAATGCACTATTGTTCTCTTCCATGTGTTCTTGCAACATTGTTTCCCTTTCAACAACTATTAACAAATTGGAGACAATTGTGACAAGAATTTCAACATGCCCAAATCAAAAATAAAGAACATGTAAACATAATTAATAAAGTTGTATAAGTGCATATTTTCTTCAACAAAGTAGCAAAGAAGATATCAAAAGCTTTTGACTACCAATAGGAGAAACTTCCAAAGTTAAATAAATGCAATGTCACATGGTAGGTGGCATTATGAACCATGTGTTCCTCCTCCACCCTATGATTTGCTATTGATGCCAACCCATTAGAGTGCCCATCCCAACATGCCACTCAAATTTAACTTGAGTAACAACATTTACAATTGAAAATTAATTATATGGGAAAATTTTGTTCACCTTTGTAAATATTAACATCATGGGATTTTCCAAGTGCAAAGGGAAGAAATATACCTCCATCATCCTAGCCATTATCGTGTATTGATTTTTTCTCATGGCCTCCATAATTGTTTGCAAAAAGTCTTTTTTTTTTTTTAATTGGAAAAACTTGAAAATTTTTCAAGGTAATGACAATACATTAATTTTCTTGAAAGATTGTCTATGGAACACAATGAGAGAACATTAAATAACTATATAAAGGGAGAAAATACCATTGTCCATATGAATAAATAGGATGCAATTAGGGGATGCAAATCAAAGTCATGCTTGCAAGGCTGCCACCTTGCCTTTTGCCATAAAAGTTTGCATCCTACAACTCTCAACAAAATTGGATATGTTAGAGATTTTAGCATTTTTTAAAGCCAAAGTTGCTACCATCCAACCTATATTGATGCAATTGATTTTTTTCTCCAATTAATTCATATTGTAGTTGTCATTTGTTGGCATCCAAAGATTTATTTCCTTCTATTTGGTTTCCCAAACACACCAAAACAATAATAATAAATAAATAAATCACATTAATAAGAACTAACCTTGCATGTTCAAGGGACTATTTTTCTTGAAATATTTAGGGAATACATTTTTTGTAAATTGAGAAAAAATTAATGACCTAAAAAGATGTTGCATTATATTATTGCGTAAATAAATATTTTAAAAATATTCCTCTAAAGATGTCATCTTAAAAAAAAATTCTCAACTATAGGAGTTTTTATAGTTATTTTAACACTAGTTATAGTGCTTAATGAATATTTTTCAATATTCTATTATTATTAAATTTAAATCATATGATACCACATGTTTGCATAATATATTAGAAACCTTGTGATCTAAATACCTTAAAAACTTGCAACATTAATATTATTTTTGACATTAATGAAAAATTAAACATTTGTTATTTCATGGGTCCATTCACAGTTTGGGTACCAAAAAGGGAAAAAATGATTTAAGGACTTTTTAGAACTATTTTTTACAAATAACATTTACATTAAACAAACTTAAGTGAAAAAAATTGAATAGTCCATGTGTTAATGGTGAATTTTCACATTCAAACATAATTGTGTATGAATATTTTGGTTTAATGCTAGAAATGAAAAAATCCCAAGTGAGTTTCAATGGAGAACCAAACATGTTTTTTGGCAAGATTGTTTCATGCACATGTGACCTACATCTAAAGCTAGACATTTTGAACTCGTCAAACACAATTTTTTTATGAAATTGTTTAAAAATTGAGCCCTTTGCCTTGCAACCCTTTCCTCTAAAATTTTTGTTTAATTTGGTTTTTCATCAAGTTCATCCAATGAACATGTACTTTCATAGAAGGGGGCATGTTTTTGTTGTACAAAAAGTTTGAAATCAATCGTATGACTATATGCATTCCTTTTGATTCCTTTTTTAAAAATGTATTTTAAACACTTGATTATTTTAATTTATAGGATTCAAATGACATTTACATAGTATTCAAATTATTTCTAGTTATTTTTATTAATTTAAGAAGACATCATTTTATCTATTGGCATACAACAATACATTACAATTATAATAATGTAAGATAAACAAAAAATCCAAAGTTGTTTTTTGTAGTCCTTTTTCAGTTAGACACTCCTTTTTTGTACCCTAATTGTGAATGGACCTTCATGTGACTTCTATAATTGTGGAAACACCCATTAATTGCATCCAAGATTTCCAATAAGTTGTCAAATATTACTCCACTTGGCATACATATTTGAAACACCTCACCATTGAATATTCTATGTTGGCTTTGATAATATTCTATGTTACCCTCTAAGGTACAACACTTGTAAAACATTGCTTACATTTACTTGAATAATAAAGACTAATGTAATACAAATGTTTGAAAGATTTAATGCAAACATTCACATTCAGTGTTCATTCCCAATTCAACATATATGCATAGATTGCTTTTAATTTTGTAAATAACATAATTTGTAATATCACACTTCTATCATATGCACCCAACCATCCCAAAAAAAAGGTAAGTAGGAGAGCATTCAAATAAGTTCTTGTCAAATTGCAACATGCCTTCAAGTTGTGGATTTTAAAACTTGTACTTTGTAGCCATGAGGAAAGGCCCTTAGTTCTCGAAAAAATCTTCTTGTATTAAGTTGTAGATCCATAAAACAAGCCTTTTTTGTGGGTGCCAAAACAAGTATTTAAATCCCAAAAGAAAATGACAAATAAATGTGATATTTTATGTATTTCTATTTTTTTTAAAGAAACACAAATTCCTAATGTGGGTTCATGACAATAATATGGATCCTCAAGGCTTAAATGTGAAAAGTCATTTTATGTTGTTCTTTGTAATCTGTTATTGAATGTTCATGCCCACAAAGGTCAAGAAAAAATTTCAAACCAGGAAGAAGAATAGGCAATTGGAGAAGGTGTTAAACAAACATTGCACTCGCGTGGGGTGGGGGGAGGGGAGGGGAGGGGAGGGGGGAGAAGGGGGAGACCTTCTTGTTTTGGTAGAAATGGGTACTTGAGGTCTCACAACTTTTGACCATTTTAGTAATGAATGTGGTCAATTTGCACCTAAAACCCAACCACAATGTTGTTTCTGCAATACTAATTTGATTTCCTTAATAAATAGATTATGATGAAATTTTTTTAAATCAATATTGAGATTTGCATAAGCCAAAGCATCACCATCAACAAATATTGGAGGTAGAGGGCATAAATTTGAAAATGAAAAAGGGGAAATAAGAAATTGAATATAAAATATAATTGTTGTTAGCTCCAAAATAAAAACTTGAAATTCAAAGGTTACTTTTTAATGTTGGTAGTTTGAACCAAAATAAAGAGAACATATAAGAATCATGTCAAATTATTCCCACTAGTACCCAAGTTGTAGATTTTATTTATTTTTTGTCTTACATCTTTTGGATCATTGTTATTTGAGTTATTCGCAATCTAAGACACTCTTCAAACTAGGCTTGATGGCTTAAAAACTTGTAAGCCAAATTTTGTGGCATTTGCAAAACATTTTATTTGTGCACCTTGGCAAATGCATTTGTTTATCAAAGTTGATTTCACAATGGAATTTTAGGTTTCAAGATTTCATTTAAGATCTCAGATATGGACAAATAGAACAATGCGCCTTCACTAGTGCAATGATAAGAAAGTTCAAAGAACTAATATATGGGTGATTTTTTGGAATCTATCATATGGTCCTCCTTTGACAATTCCAAAGACATTTCCTATCATATGGTTGACCCTAAACATTTCAAAGACCATTTGAAAAACAACTACCTCATTTCCAAGTCTAACTACTTCATTTCTTTGTTAATAATTACCTCCTTTCCTACTAGCTACCATCATCCTTATAATTATCTCATTCTTTTTCCCTACTCACCAACATGGATATGAAAAACCAAATTAATATGTGTCCTTTCATGTCCATGATATTTATATTAATTCAAATTAAAATTGACATTTACATAAATAATGATGAATTGTTGGAAACCATATGCTTGAACATTAAAAAAAAATTGATTTGTCATTGGTAGTGTTTAGCAATGCAATGTCCAAATAGTTCTAGATAGTGTTCAAAACAGTTGCCTCAAAAAAATTGTAACAAATATTATTTTTATAAATGTGTATTTTTGAACATTAATCATTTTAATATTAAATTTTATTTCATAAGTTGTACACATATTATGGTAGTTCAAATTTCAAATAAATAACTAATTATATACTATAAGATTTTCAATGATATTATGTAATTATATAATATATTTTGAATGTTGTGACCCTAACCTTGGGCATAAGAAAGGACACATGTTAAAATAATGTCCTAAAGCTTGCACACATTCCCACAATAGTGGGTGTGGGAGGGTGCAAAGGAGGTGAATTCCAAGCAATTTTGAATGGGAATTGCTTTGAAAGTTGAAATCCTTGAATGTTTTGAATATTTGAAGCAAAAGTGTAGACATCAAAACTTGTCCAAATTGGGCATTTTTATACCTTTGAAAAGATCTTGAAACATAAATATCGCAAGTGGGCTCAAAATCTTCATTTGAAGACATGAAACATAGGTTATGGCCAAAAGAAGGGGTGAGAATCAACATGTCAATCAACTTTTTACCATTAAAACCCAAGAAACATGAGTCACACGATTTTTGATTGGAATGTGCAATATGTTGTTGGAAAGATAATGACAAGAACTACATGATATTCTTGTTCCAATTATTTTTAAAAACCATTTTTGAGGGAGTTGCAAGTTCAAATATCCAAAACAGAATGTGTCCCAATTTAGGAAATCCATTTTGGAACTCCTATGAATTTTAGCCATTTTAATGCAAAACACATGGAGGATCATGTATTATATTGGAAGGGAAGAAGTGGTGACTCCTCCCATGTCCAAATTGTGTGAGTTTATGATGAGTATAATGCAAGATTGTGACCTAATTTCAATGCAAATGCATTCACCACCCTCTTTTCTTGGTGCATTTTCATACATCCATGAACTCGAGCTTGTGGATTCATATTAATTTCATCTTGAAGCTCCCATCTTGTCCTAGTGCACATAACTACAATACATGCCCAAAACTTTCAAAGCTTTCACAATGCACCATATCAAAGAGTTGATACCTTGTGGCAAACCTTTGGGGGCACGTCAATGAAATTACAATACATGTCACATAAAACTAAAAAATGAACGTATTTTCAAAACCCATTCAAATGATTAATGAACTTCATAAAATTTGACATAACTTTAAAATAGGGGATCATTGTACCATTTTAATTTCAAGTGAAGAATTAAAGAGTTGATCGATATCATTATCACAAAAAACAATTTGAAAAAATGTTTTCAATCAATTCATCAAAAGTGTGCACTGATTTTGATTTTTAAAAAAAATCAATGCACATTATTAAATGTAATTAATAACTTGTGATCCCTACTAATACAAGGCATGATAATGAGAATGTCACATATAATGGTAGCAAGCTTGGCAAATAAGCGGTGACAATGGAAGCTAAAATGGCAATTAAACTTTTAAGGTTTGTGGGTAGTGACAATCTTGCCACTTGGTGAGAGGAGCTTTAGGCAATTTTGTTCAAAACAAAGTCCCTTGTTTCCCTATGGCAATGTTGTAGGGTCCTTTTTAATGTCAACCCTTTTTTGCCCCAAAAAATCACTAATGTATATGTAAACAAAGTATTAACATGAAAGCATTGGAAATAGTTGGGATAGACATCCAACATGTGTAAGCATGTTAATTGCCTTATCAAATGTTATTGATGGGACTAATAAAACATCCCATTCTTTGTCATCATCTACATAACATGTATTATATAATTCTTGGCCATTACAATAAGATATTTGTTTTAGGTTAATCAATGTCTTTTGTTGCATAATCTTTAAAAGGTTGAATTTATTATGATCAACATGAGGATAATGGAATATGATGTTCTAGTCCCAATAAAGCCATCACATTGAAAGGGTTTTCCTTAAACTTGATTGATGATGCAAAAATATTGGGACTTACATTCCTTAATGAGGCCCAAATCTCCAACATCCACAATGTGATAGGAGAGAAAATGGATAATGGAATACTTGTAATTATAGTTTCCATTGCCATGATGTTGATCTGGCTCTTTGAATTTTGATTTGATGACATAAAAATTTATGTTTACAAGGTCTTTAACACATTTGGAAATAAACAAAATACTTGTGTTGTGAAGTGATAAATCAACAGTTGAGAACTAATATTTGTATGGAATAATTAAATGTTTGTAAAATGTCTATTTTTTTTTGCCCAAATTTTAAATAGATTAATTGGATTGTGCACATGTAATGTTTTGGGTAGGATTTGATTTTGTGGTATATGTTTTTGTAATAGTGATGGTTGAACATGTGTAATTATGTGAAGATATTACACAAGTATCTAACAACACTATTGATGAATTTCTTGTGAAATTTTCACTAAGGAATTATCCCATGTCATGACCAATGATTGGATAAAGTTTGTTAACATCTTATTTTATTTATTACCACAATAAAGTTTTTTTCAAGTTCACTTTTCATAATGTCATAGTAAGCAAGGGAGTTGGAGGAAAGGGATTAAATGTTAATGCATGTTTTATTGTAGGATTGTTTTGACCTATCACAACAACAATGTTGTTGGGGTTGGAATTCAAGAAATTCATGAACAATCCTCATTGGAAAATATCTTTATGCCTTTTGAAGGCATCTAAAACAACAAGAAACCTTGATTAGATCCTTGATGCAAGCATGTTTACATTTCAAACAATTTGGCTATAAGAAATACAAGATTGTCTTCTTCTCATGTTACTACCAAAAAAAATATTTTAGCAAACAAAACAAACAACTTCCCAAATAATATTGGTTCCTATGGAAAAAATTGAAGAATATTGTTTATGAATGATGCAATTGATCATTGTGATGAGGTGAAAGCATGATTCAGTAGACTTTTTTAAACATCTACCCAATACAAACATAGGTATCTTTGATCCATATGCACCGAAAGCAATTTATTGAAGTAATATATTTTTGAGTACATTCATTGTTGATTGTGGTAGGTATATTTTTTTAATTGAAAATAAATCATTATGGTTTAATGGGGTACTTATAAGCAATTATATTTGTTTACATAACTTTAATAATGACTAATATGGCTTGTGTTGTTGGCCCAAATGTGCCTTGACAACAAAGAAAAATATTATTTTGTATTTAAGTTTAATTTCCAACGAAAAAAATTACTCAAAATTAAATATCCTCCACATCTTAAGTTTAAAAACTATAGAATCACCTTCCAGAAATCCACTCATGAAGGGATTTATAATAGTATGAAGAGCTTGCCCCAATCTCCCTAAAATATTTTGTTTTATTTTTTTTGAATGTTAATTCTTGCACCATCTAGGCTTAAACACAATCAAACCACCTCGGTGCATCCCTACTCATTGGGGGGCTTCCAATGGTACAAAGGCATCATGGTTTGGGAGATCTCAACATGACAAACAAACAAACAAACAAACAACCTTCTTTAATACATAGATAGAGTATATTAGTATTCAAAATCTCATATATGGGTGGATACAAGGTTATGGTGGCTCACTTTTGGCATATGTAACAATTTATATAAGTTCAAAAGAAATTATCAAATGGACATGATTGTTACTTTTTGCATTTATTAATGCTAGTTTTCACTACCAAATGCCCATATGTTTGTCAACCATTTCCAAACATGCTTCAAAACCAAAATAAGAAAATGACAATATCATCATCTTTTATAGTGGATGCAATCTATAAGTCTTTGATAAAAAACCAATAAAGTCCATATGAAATAGCTTGTGTGGAGATTTCAAAAGCATGCACCTTTAAAGAACAAGATTACAACTTATTTAAGGACTTGCAAATGCCATGTCCAATTTTAACCATTCAAAAGTCCATAAGTTTGGAATTTGGTTAAAATTTTCAAGGAAAGGTTTTCATATACAAGTTTGTTAATTCATATTATTACAAATCATTTGAAACAAAATGAAATATAAATATTTCAATTTCTTTTACAAAATCTGGTGACCATCCTTGGGAATCAAATGAAGGTTGAAATTTGGTTCAAGTTGGGTTGTACTTGTATGTTTTAGGTTGTAGTGAGAAAAAGTTTTCATGATTAATCTTGTAAATAGTTTCAATTGAATTTTCAAATCGTGTCAATACATGTTTAATAATGATTTGGTCTAAGTTGTAGGGGAAAACACATCTAAATTGCTTACCAACACCTCTTCACAACAAAAAAATCAACCCATGAACTTGAAATCAAACTTAAAATTATACACTAAATTTGTTTTCAAATATGGTTGCCAAATTTGGTAAAAGGGGCATCATACCCTTCCATTTCCTCTTGACTTCTCTTAAACTTTTGATTTATTTTTATTAACCCATAAACCCAAAATAAACAAGTCCTTGGTTGAATGAATAGATCTAGTGAACAAATCCAAACATGTTCATGCAACTTATTGATGTATCAAGGCTCAACAATTTCAAAGATCTAATGTAGAATGTAAAAATAAAATAAAATAAATTTTTGAGCCTTATTCTTCAAAGCATAATCAAGAAAAAAGAATATAAAGGTGTGTTCCTCCCATATGAAGTTCACATAATTAAGCACTAATTTTGGATGATTGTTCCACCACTAATTCAGTCATTTCCACACCATAACCCTCTCATATTTGGCTTATCATATCACCACATTTCTATCAATGGTCACATGTGGAAATTGAATGTTTTTATATTTCCAAGAAACACCACACACATTTAAATTCAATTTTGGTCACATCTATATATTAAGATAGGTGTTTGTTTTGTTTTATTTATGAACATGCCTTAACCCTCCCAAATTGTGGGCCCTTTGCTACACTATTGTTACTATCAAAAAGCCCTTGGTGAAACAATGTGCACATTTTTCATTTTGCAATTTTTGGAACAACAAAACAAAGGTTATTGAATTTAAAATGATTTTTTCCATCGGAATTGCAGTTGGGTGTTTTGGGAAGTCATGTACATCGTGAAGCTTCAAGAAATATTTGTTTCAAAATGTCTTTTATGTTATATTTCTTCATAGATGTTTTCACAATTGGTTCTCTTGAATGGCCCTATCCCTCAAAGCCTCAAGGAAATGTTCTTGAAAGTTGTCCCAAAGTTGTATCCTTTAAAGCTTTGAAGATAATCAAATTGGGCCACAACACAAGGGCCCACTAATCAAATTGAAGAAAAGGTTAATCCTCTTAAAAGATTTATCTTTGGGATTGATGTAGTTTTGTAAATTTATTGATGTAATGAATATACAATTTTAATAAAAAAAATCAATAGGTGAATATGGAATAAATCATGTTATGTAATTAGTGGAACTAGAAACAATTTCATGGAAAATCTATACAATCATGGAATTTTGTTTTGATATTGTAGAATTCAAACACCAACACATATATGGAACCAAAATTTAGGTCACACACATATATATTGAGATAAATGTTTGTTTTATTTTGTCAACATGCATTGACCCTCCCAAACCATGGGGTCCCTTGCTACATTTTTGGTACTATCACTATAAGAAATCATGGTTTATTTTATTGGAAAATTGAACCAAGAACAATCATTTTGACATTTGGTCAATTTGACAACTTAGTCATATTGGACAAGTTGATTTGAACTCATCCAACTTGATTAATGTTTTTTTTGACTAACCATCAAATGGTCTTTTTGATTAATCAAATTGGACAAAAAATTGGGTAGCCAAAAAAAAAAAAAAAAAAAATAAACTTAAAAATATAAAAAATGAAAAAAATAAAAAAAAAAAAAAAAACCAAACAAACAATCAAAAACACAACTAAAAACAAAA
>Ga0116229_10002529_pt1 | contig 29660 bp, 22 predicted proteins | sample S1TSphgellanicum_3_FD_87313 | JGI IMG/M metagenome (GOLD analysis project Ga0116229, IMG submission 87313) | Host-associated microbial communities from peat moss isolated from Minnesota, USA - S1T2_Fc - Sphagnum magellanicum MG | ecosystem: Host-associated > Plants > Peat moss > Unclassified...
GTCTTCATGAGCTATAATCACATCTTTCTGGCATGATACAGGTGAAAATGTGACTGTGGAGGATGAAGTGGTTGTTGTGAACTGCATTGTGCTTCCGCACAAAACCATCAACCGGAGTGTGCAAGAGGAGATTATTTTGTAAGCATAGCTTAGAGGTAAATCACCCAGAGAACCCATTTTTGGGTTCTTGCTTCTTAAATTCGTACTTGTGCACTGCACTACACTGGGAATTGTTTTGCATTTGCATTGGAAGAACTCCCTCTGGTTCTTCAGGCTCATTGGGTCATTGCCCTAGCTTGCTGCTAGTTCAAAGCTTACTCCTTACCAGGTTGTCTGTCCTTAGCCAACATATTTCGGTCATTGGAACAGGTAGGTGGTTTGGATATTCATATCAGTCTTGCATCACATGTTCTGATTGAAATTGGTTCTTATCAACAAGAAGCATTTCATACTGATGGTAATGAGTGGGATTAGTGTTGGGCTAGCCTTCTGATACTTACAACTGTAGCAATCACTATATACAATGGAGACACAGCTGTACTAGAGGACTGCAGTTTCTTTTCCATTCCTGAATAGTAGTCCTTCATAGCACCTGTGCCTTTTGGGGCCTCTGACAACTGCAGTCTTGAGAGTGTGATTGCAATACTGATCTGATTCTGCTTGCAGTCTCTTCATGCATAGTGGAAATGCCTTGCATTCTTAACACATACCTTGACCATTTTGGATGTTGAACTACTCTAACCTTGAAGTTGATAACATTTTTTCTGCTTCCTAAGCAAAACAATAGCAGAGTGTTCACCCCTGACTGCTTAGGCAAATCTTTGCAACCGGATCTCCTGAATTGGTTAGAATGTACATGAGAAGATTCTCATTTCTGTTGCGAAACTGATGTGTGTGTTATGGTTGTGGAAGTGATCCATAATGTGTGAGCATTGGTTAATAAGAGTGCTTCCTGCAGGTGGTTTATTGTCCTGCTTTTTTGGGGGGATGAAGAACAGAAATGTTACTCAAGAGAAACAAGAACAAGCTCAAGGGCTCTCAGGTTGTTTGATATCAATGATGGTACATCTTCGTTCTCTAAGCTTCACAATTTCACTTCTGCTGCTCGTTTGAAACTCAGACTAAACCAAAACAATGGTTTTTTACAGCCATTGTCATCATGTACAAATTGTGGGCAGTAAGTAAGAAGGTTCAGTCTGATGCACTAAAGTTGAAGGGAATGAATAAAAATTTGAGTGACCCCATTTTGCTAGTTATATCACTCTTCCAACAAAATATGCTAAAAAAATTGGAGCATATTATAATGCTGGTCAACCAGTAAAGCCATGATCATGTGTCAAAATTATACACACATGATCTGAAGAGAATAAGCATTGTGTGTACTCCTCTTGCAATCATGATAGATTTACTCAAGTCATGGCGACTTGGCTAAATAAATATTATTCCTCTTGGAATTTTATTCATTGTAGTGATTACCTTGAACAAGACTCTTACCCTAGTGCTTTTGAAATCCTTCTGGACTTTTGGCTACAATTTTCCATTGATAGAATTTCCTTGAATTTTTTATAAAAAACTGTGGGAGAATGATTTCATTCTGTTTTTAGCCAATTTTTCTTATAAGATGAGGACTTTCATGTACCTATGGAAATGTGCAAGTGGCTGCCCATTCCATTCATTTAACATCTTTTGTGGATGATTACGATATTCTATAATATGACTATGGGAATGACATGGTATTACATGGGAAGATGGAAACACAAAATATGGGAACCTCTTCTAATATGTGACCTAGTTTAGAGGATTATACCACATAATCTTCTACCCTGGAAGACTACGGAGCCGAATCTCCTTGTCCATAAGATTATGAACTGTTATCCAAGTGGTAACGTGTGGCAGGTTGAAGAGCACCAATAATTAGAAGTAGTGTGGTGTTTGTGAGAAAGAGTTCTCAAATGTGCCATAAGGCTTTGTTATGTTGATCTATGTATAAACTATGCATTACCAAATTGTTAACAAGTGCATTACCATGTATTAACTTGGGTGTGAGTGGGTATTACTCATACACTACATCAAGGGCAAACATTAAATTTGTTACCCCTCAAACACTATGAGTAAATATTGATCACTCAATCTTTATGCTGCTTCAGTTGGACATATTTTGGAAGCTAATTTTTTTTACCTTTTACATAATGGGTGAAGGATCTTACACCTACTCTCTTTAAGAGTGAGAGGGGTCTTACACCTATAAGAGCAGCTCTATTGTTGCTGAAAAAGGCCACCAACACCACTTTTTGGATGAGCCCTATATGACTCAAATGAAGCTTCTATATAAACATAATTTTTTTGGATATGGCATGGGTTTTCCAAGCCCGTCCATCATGAAAAATAAATGCTTTTGAGAGGCTAGCCATAATCACCAACAACTTGATTTGTTGTTCATTGGCTAGTAATCATGATTAGTCCACGTGTTAGCTAAGTAAAAAAGAGAAAAGGAAAATAACTTAAAGATGTTCGTGGGTGAGAAAGGGGCAAGCTCTTATGTTTTATATGGGTGTTATATTTAGTGATAGTAAAGAGGTTTACGATGAAAGGTTGCAACTACTCTAAGGCCCACTTTAGATGGGGTCTAGGGTCCAAATTCCTAGGAACGAATTTGGACTCGTTTGAAGTAAAATTGATTCCTTGAGTTGGAGACTCCATTGGACCTTAGCTTGCATCTTGGGTCTTCAAATCATGAGCTCTCCTTTTGTAGCTAGCTTTTTTCTTCTTTTTTTCTAATTTTTTTTTGGGTTGGAACCAATTGATTTTCCTTCCAAAATGGGGTCATTTAAGTTTAGCCTCAATTTGCCACTTTTTGTTGTTGGACACCTCATCTAAAGTGGCCCTAAGTAAGCATAGATTACCTTGCCGCACTACTACTTTTAAGGAATATATGTAAGTTCTTTTGTATGAGAGATATTCATAAATATAAGGTGCCTTTCAAAGACTAGGGTATTTTTGCAAGTGCTTTACATAGCTATAGGAGCAAGAAAGCGAGTAGTTGTAATGAGAGATAACTTGTGGAATGGGGGTGAGGGGGTTTCAACTTTCAAACACGGGATAACAGGGCATATTGCAAGGGGCATATTGTCTTGGATTGGGTGTGTCTAAATTGGCCTCTTATCATGCTTTGCTTTATATAAACAAGTGAAGTGTATTTCATTGTGATAGTGTAACATCATTTTAATAAAGGCTGACAATTTACTTTCTTCTTTCTTTTGAATCACGAAAGCATACCAGTTTTTTTTTTTTGGAATTAATTAATTAATTAATAATAAAATTTAAAATTTAAGTGTGGGTGAAAAATCGCCAAAAGACGAAACAGTTTTCTGAAAACTAAATATTCTGTGGCAAATTTTCTTTTTTTTAATTTAAAAAAAAATTGGTGTAAACGCAACAGAAAAACTTTTTTTTTGGGGAGCATGTCATCACATTTATGCTTACTGACTACAGTTTTTATATACCCTTGAATTAATGTCGGCAGTTAAGCTGAATTCTGCCCCCTTAGGGATGCTCTGGCCACCCTGGCTCCATCAGAAATTTTATTTTTAAAATATAAATATATTTATTTTTAAAATAATTTAATTTTAATTTTAATTTTAATTTTCAAAATATGAAATTAAAATAAAAATGTGAAAAAAATAAAAATAAATAAAATGTTTAAAAAAAAACAAAACAAACTACAACAGACCCTACCTGACAAGCCGTTGGCAACACCCCCCCCCCCCAACCCTCCTGTCAAGGTCATTGGCAGAGAGGGCTGGCAGGAGTTTCACGTGCACATCACTGAGTTTCAAGTGGTTTGAAACGCAGGACCAAACGCAGGACCAAACCCAGGACCTTTTTTGAGGTCCCAGAATGAGCTTTGTACCAGGAGCCCCATCACCAATAGCATAAAGGACACAAAAAATTTACAAAATGTGAAATAATTGTTTAATAACAGTGTGTTTTAACTACAGTAAAGATACTGATGAAACCCTGCCACCCATAGATTAACCAAAGCACCCCAAAAAAAAATAACGGTGGGGGGGGGAGGGGGGGAACAAGGAATAAAATGGAAGGACCAATGTCCAAGAAGACAAATGAACCACCTAAGAGGCTGAATCACAAGGGGAACATCAAGCTACCAAACCCCCCTCTTGTCAAAAGAAGCATATTGAATAAGGAAAGGAAAGAAGAAAAACTCTATATATAAAAATCAAGAACCCATCCATCAAAATATAAGGCAAATGAAAGTGCAAATAAACATAACCCAAAGAAAAAAGAAAAATATGGTGAAAGCCCTATACAAATAAGACCCATAACAACAAAATGACAATTAATGATAACAAAAAAAACCTAAGACAAAAGAATTGTCATTTGCCACAAATCAGCTGGTGACAAAGGTGCATTAGCTATGATGTGTGGAAGAAATGAAGAACCTTGACCAAATGCAATAGCTCGTTAAAAAATTGTTATGGCCTGCACATGTTACAAGGTTATGAACACATGTTGTTAATAATAAAAAACAAGCATTCAAGGGACTAAAGGAAACCATTGATGATGTGTGATAGTGGTTTGTGCACCAGCAGTAAAAAAATAATCAAAATGAAAACGAAGACACCCATATGTTTCAATAACAAGGAGAATAACATCATTACCTAATGTTTGTTCAATGTATGATTGTGTCTTTTCTTGAACAACCATCATCACTACATGTGTTGTCAGTGTCAATGTTCGTTGCACCATATTTGACGCATTCCAAGCTCCTTGATAGACTCAAATGTGAGTTTGAAGTTAAAACAATGGAAGAGCAAGAAGTTGGGTGCACGTTCCTTCGCTTGTAGCACTTTGGAGGTAAAGGGCCATGTTAGAGCTCTGAGATGAGATTAAGAAGAATAACAAGCACTCAATCACTCACATGGGCCTGCATAAACCCAAACAACAAGTCGATTAGTGCATAGTTGGAACACTTTTGGTGCTAGGACGAGCCACGGACAAATTTGAATTCACAAGATTCATCACAGCCCGGACTTGGGGGAAGCCACCACCTTCCCCTTTATAATATATTCTGTGGCTAGCCACGGGACCAACATCCAAATGACATTTCGTCCTGGGACTTTCAAGTGGGAGTCCTGAAATTTTCAAAGTTGGGACTTTCGCAATTTTGGAGGCCCATAACTTTGTTTGTAGACCTCTGATTGATATGAGGTCTAAAGCAAAGTTGTAGTCCTTGTCAAGAGCTTTTCAATGGTATGTTGCATGCCACCTGCACGCAAGGGAATCGAGGCGGTTCTTGACTTTTAATGGTCAGGAGTCAAATTGCCAATTTGACTCCCGGCCCTTCTTTGATTACAACTTGTGTTTCAAGTGTCCAAATGGGTCATGCAAACTCATTTCAGACATCATGTTCCAAGATCTTTCCAATTATATAAGGGATGTTTAAATCCAATGAGTTTTGACCCTTGCAATCACTCTTTGAAAATTCGGGGTCCATCGAGATTTTAACTCCCAAAGTGGGAGGTCACTTGGGAGTATGAAAGTTTTTTCCCTCACACTCTCCTACATTCCCGGGAGCATGAAATGTGACTCCCAGGCTTCTTTTTTGGCCCACAACCTTGCAAACCCTTGCCTTGGTCGCAAGTCCAAGGCTAGGGTTGAGACAATATTTGTGCAAGTTGAGTTAGCAATGACAACATTCTTTAAATTCTAGAAGCCGTCTCAAGTGATAAGGATATCCATTTGTCATTGGGTGCGGCGAGGGAAGGAGACTTCCTTCTGAACATGTGTTCCACTTTCCAAAATAATATTTGCGATAATATTTCGAAATGTATCATGGGCTACTATACAATCATTCTCGCAAGGGCATTAAAGCAAATGAACACCTAGATTGTTAATGGTATGATCACATTGATAATGTAACAAATGGACAAACGTAGGATGTGACAAGCCAAGACGAGTATGTAGTGTTGTAAAAAAGTGGGTTGAGGATAAACGAAAGGTAGGTGTGGTAGGATGAACTAATAATCAAGCATCTACCCTTAGACTTAAATGTGAACAGAAATGTGCTCGCATGATATTTAAAGGAACGTTAATTAGAAGCAAAACAAACTCTTGCTCATGTAAGCAATTCGTCAAAGAAGCTTGTAATTGAAAATAAGACTAAACCACTAGGCTCTCAAAGTGTGAAACCTAAACGTGAAAAACTTGAAGTAACATGGCTCGTGTATCTCATAATACTATATAGAATAAGAAAATGTCAATTTCAACATGTGCTATTACATAAAAAAAAAGATGATCATTCTATTGAAAATGAATGACAAATGTAAAAATGATCAATGCCCAACATCCCAAAAATGTGAAAACAACAATTTGAACTATGAAAAAAAAATCAAGCCCACTCACAAAAAAAAAAAAAAAAACAGGAAAAGTGGCCTAAGAACAAACTAGGTGATAAATAGCAAGAAAGGGGATATTTTCTGAAAACAAGGACTTTGAGTGAGGAAAATTTGGGAATTGTCAAAAGCATGCTTTTCACACAGTAAAGTTAAATTAATATCAAACATGAAGATAGTCAAATTAAAGCAGCACCCAAAATACCATTGTACTCCAAACCCTGTTTAAATAGTGTTCTTCTATTACCATTTCCTAGATATAAACAAATAGTGCAAGAGAACCAACTCTGTGTAAATAGTTATTGCACATTGAACTCTTAGGTTCTCATTCAGACTACCAAATCCTCCATCAATTCGATTTTGGCCATAGCATTTTTCTTCTTCACACACAGGTACACACAAGCATATGCCCTATTCAACACTTTCTGTTGACTAGTAACACTGAGATTTATAACCCTTTCGTTTGTAAAAAGTGGAGTGTACGTTATTGCGACCAATTAATGTCACATAAAACAAAACCTTTGGCGCATGTGCTATATAAGAAGACATTCTATAAGAAGACATTCATGTGCTAAGAAGACATGTTTCACAAGAGTAGGATACTATACCCCTACCTACTACTAGTATTATAATGTTGAAATTTTCAAAAAAAATAAAAATTTCCCAAATAATTTTCCCAACAAAAAAAAATGAAGGAGAATAAGATTGAATCTTCCCAAATGTATGAATTTTCGAAATTAAATTAATTATCCGACAAACACACATGTGTCAAAGCTGGCAATGAACCATGGTATCAAAAAAATAATTAAGTTAGTATAGTCTATTCAAAACATTTTTTTATAAAGCATTCATAACTAGTTTTTGAAAAAAAAAATGTTAAGACTTTACAATTCCACTTTGTAGTTTGGGAAAAAAACAAGTCCATAAGAGTTGGGTTGTTCTTGCCCAAAAATGCTTAGTTTTGAGAATTCTAGATGCTTCGTCTGTTTTAGCTGGCATTCATTAACCTTTGCAATCACGATGACACCACGAATGATGACACCCAGCATCACTTTCAATTTATTTTCTGTCAAAAGTTTCATTGCAACAGCGAGAAAAGAGAGTTTGAGTAAACATGCAAAGCATGTGGGATCCCCGCAATGCAACCATAGCCACAAAGTTTTGAGAGTTGAATAACTCGTGGGATGATGACAACAAACAAAATCGTGCGCATGGGATACTAATCTAGTCTAGTGTGTGTGCTGATCCATTATCATCCAAATCTGTGTACTACCCAGCTTTGAAAGTTCAGTAGTTTGGTTGGTGCTGCCAACCTTTGATGGTGAGTACGGCAAAGGACGAGCTCTGGCCCTCCGCATCAGCTTGCTTGCATCAGTTTTTATAAAGCACACTGATTTCTCCCCCCCCACCCGTCAGACTGTGTTGGTAGGTGTGTGTCTCCAGTGCCCCCATGGAGTGCATTTGACAGAATTGAGCTCCATAGTTACTAGAGTCGTTGCATAATATAGCTGAAGAAGAAGAAGTCAGTTTTTGCCTTTTATACTACTCTGGTGAGGCACTAGAGTGCTTGCTGTTCCAAAAAGACTGTAACAGTCCAGGCTCCACACACCCTAAGGGTATGTAATGTATGTGACTTGAGATTTAGAACATAAAACATGGAGTGCTTCGAATGCTGCAATTCTTTTGTATTGACATGAGGAAGGCTGATTGTGTGTTTATTTTGTGTACGGTGTGGCCTGCTGCCAGGGCATTGCCTACTGTAAGGATCAAGGCAAGGTCAGTGTGGTGGGGTCTTGTCTCTCACCTGTACAATGAGAAATTACAAACAAGTAATTTTCCAGATGGGTGGGAGGCCTGCGCTTGCCAGGTGTTGTTTCCGAACACAACATGCTTGCCCACATGGTTATTATGGTACAAGTTGCATTCTGTCGACAAATGATACCTGTTCTAGCTTGTGATGGCTACCACACAAACCTGTCAATGCTCATTATGCATAAATTTTCCAGACAATAGAGTTATTTGTAAAGTCACCCTGTCTTTGGGCATGCTTGCACCCTCCATCCCCTCTTTCAGTGGTGTCTGCAAAGTAAGGAATTTTTTATTTATTAAATCTCATAAGGTTTCAGACTAATTATGGTGGTTGTACGGGTAACAGCACTGAAAATATATGTCGCAGCAGTGGAGGCCCTCCACTTGGGATAAAGAAAAGACAGGATGAAACTCAGTTTATCATCAAAATTGCTGGAAAAACTAGTTTGGGTCCCAGTTATTTTATTTTGGAAACTTTTCATTCCCAATTACACATGTGATGCCCTATTAGGTTGAAACTGGTCGTTCTCACCCGCTAATCACCAGACTTTGTGGATAACTCTAATACCTGGCCAAATTGTGACAAGGTGAAAACATTGGCACATTGTTGGCTCTGTACGGGATTTTTTCCAATACAATTTTTGGCTTCAATTGGGAATCAATTTGGGAGTGAGAGCTGAGTCTTAGGTGTACTCTCTCAAGTACTATTTTATCAAATTCATTTTGGATGACATTACTTAACCATGTTACAATGGCCTATGCCCTTCAACCCTCAGTACCCTAGTTTTGTTGGAGACTGAGTTGTATTCTCTAGACTGCCATTTTAATCAAGTTCATCTTGCATCACAATTACCTAACCATGTCACGATTGCCTAAACCTTTAAACCTTAAACCCTAATTCTGCTTGAACTTGCCATAATGGGCAGAGTAATCCTGTGATGAGATGCTTGTTTCTGTTCTTGGCAAGAAACTATGTATTCTAATTAGGTATTTACAAATAGAAGTGACATGGTAAACATTTCTCCTACCATGTCCACTAAAACACTCTAAAGTCATGATGACTCATGAAATGAAATCGGAGAGGTTAATGCACCCTTGGAACTGAAAACTCAAAGTGAAAATTTGACTTTTAAGAAGAGTTCCAAACTGTAGATTAAAGAAGAAGAATGTCATGCACTATGCTATTGATAATAAAATTGGATTGATTTTTAAAAATTAGGTTACTTTCACACAAGCACCACAAATCTGGTTGTAAAACTCATCATGCAAGATTTACATGCCTATTCTGTAAATCCACATGCCCATTGTGCAAATCATGAAAACCATGACATTTATGGACTGTGCCAAGAATGGGCCAATCTGCTCATTTTGCTGCCCGTTCAAAAAAATTGGCTCACTAATGACTCCCACACCTAAAGGGGCAATCACCTCATGATTTATGCATCCCTCATTGTCACATGGTCTACTAGTATCTAGTTGAGAATTCGGGTCCTGCATTATCCCAGGTTAGCGGCCATGGGTTAGTGGGGGGGCATTCTTGAAGTTCAAAATTCACCCTGGGCCATTACCCTAAACTTTGCATTTTATATCTTTGTGAAGTCTTTAAACCATGCAAATGGGTACATTGTTGGATGCATTGAAAGGATTTTCCCAATAGTAGTCAAATTTGACCTCTATAAACTTCAATATTTGTGATTAAAGTTAATGCTTCCTAACTTTCTAATTATTAGCGGTGAAAGTTTTCATTTGATACTCCATGCATTGGAAAATCTTGTTAGCTAGTTCTTTGCAAAATTTTGTTCCAATTTATGTGAATTTTCACTACTTGAGAAAGGCTAAAAAGATGTCATAGGGTAAATCCTTAACACATTGTTGAACTTAAAACAAGGCCACCATGGATGCACAAATTTGTTGTAAAGACCCTAGGATGGCTTACCAACTGAAAAAGGAATTGATTATCCAATAGTATTGTGGCCATATTTTTTTAGATGAATGAGAAATAATGAATTGGAAACAAAATCACAAGATTTATAGAGGATTTTACTCAATGAATCTACTTGGCTCCCATAATGGGATATCAAATAGCTCAAATAGATATGGATTTTCACTAGAATAGAAATAGCCAAGCATGATGTCAAAACCTCATATGCTGTAAAGCAATGTAGATTTTCCAAGCTCCACAAGGCAACAATTGGTGAAATGGGCAATAGGACAAATCTATATAATAAAAATATTGATGGTTTGTCTGTTTGTGCCATAAACTTGCCAATCCTTTTCTTTACCTACCTACATGGATACGAAAAGACAATTCACATGTGTCTTTTCATGTCCATCTTATCTGTATTCTTCTTTTTTGTATTCACCCACATGGATATGAAAAAGCCAATTAACACATGTTTTTTCATGTCCATATTATCTATATTAAAATAATTTATTAACTTCTTTTTTTTCAAGCTTATATACTTAACCCGTTCCCCTTGCAATTATGAGATTTGCCATAAATAATAGTGAATTTTTGGGAACCATATGAGAACATAAAAGAAAAAAGAAAAAGGAAGAAAACAAATTTTGCTCCATTTGAACAACAATAATATTACACTCACTAGAGTAGATTGTAGAGTTATTTCAAACTACTTCCCAAGTGTAAACCAGCCTATCACCGATCGACTACTTATGACTGAACACTTTAGCAAATCTTTCTCAATTCTTCTCCATTTTGAGTGATTTAAAAGGTTATAGGAGCACCTTCTCAAGCTCTGCAAATCATCTTTGAATTGCAAAGCCAACAGACTAGTCAAAAAAAGAGCAATAAAAAAATAGGTTTTTTCGAATTGCAAAACACATTTTTTTTTCATTTTGACCCCTCCTACTTTCAAACTGCATAACTTTCTTATTTCTTATTCATTTTAAACGATTTAAAGTGCTATAGGAGCACCACCTGAAGTAATACAAATCATCCTTGAACTCTAATAGCAACATAGCAACAAACAAGGAATTGTTTTGGGTGTTAGGCACCAGCCTTTGTAGTGTTCGGTGATTTGTTTTTTAAAATTCTTAACCCCCTCTGCTTTGGGGGCTTGTAACTTTCTCAATTATATTCTATTTTTGACTATTTTTACTGTGCCAGATGCGCCAATAGGAGGGGGTTCAAGTTTTGTTTGGACACAACAAACAATGGAGCCCTCTATAAGGAACCCCAAACTAAGGGTACTGGGCCCCAGTTTTGCTGAAACTAGAGATGAAATGAAGTCAGGATGAAAACAGTACAAATGGAAAAAACAGGGGATCAAACTTAGTTTCCTCACCCTAAATTGATCCTCGGGTCAGTTTGACCCCCAGTTTTGGATTTGCTTTATCTGCACCTTGACTGCCGCTCATATTCTTCATCAAATCCCTTTCTAATATGCTTCTTGCAACTGGTGGGGGCTCTGGAACAGGGTTTGTTCCTAAGCACCTTTATGACAGACTGCAAAATGGACATCAATGGAGGAGCACATCGGGATTTATGCTATCCTGGTGCAAGATTTAATGAAAAGGGCTGTTTGCAGGTGTGGGTCGAGATGGGCATCCATAAAACTAAAACCAGGACGCCAAATAGGTGGGAGACTACTAACAGCAACCCACCTGGACCAATCATTACGATTGGCCAATGACAGGGACCGGCAGTCAGATCATACTTATTACACTCTTCTCTGGCAAGTACTTTGTTGCTGTACTCTGCAAAAGTGCTGGGCAAAATCCATTTTGCTAAGCCAAACCAGAGCATGTTTTGAGTTTTCTTGGTCCAATTCCAATTTTGCAGGATGACATACTGAGCAAAGCTGGAGCTGCTTTAAGTTAAGTTTGCTGTTTGCAAAAAAATTAAAAAGGTATTTAATTACGGCATCTAGGCTACTACTCTTTTCTTTTCAAATGTTTCGCATTAAATATCAAGAGTTCAAATTTCAGTACCATAATAGAGTTTTCTGTAAAGTCAAGAAAACACAGCACCTGAACCTTGACTTTGGTCCAGAACCGGGTGAGATTCAACAAAAACCTCCCAAAAAGTACATTCGCATTAAGGCGGGGATGAAACTGAGAAATGCACCATTTTGGCGGTAAATTGAGTTTCATCTTGTTTTCACCCCTCTTTCCTTTTTCATGAGCGCCTTCACTGCTGCTACATATATTTTCAATGCTCCTACCTGAACAACTACTATAGTCACTCTTGAACCTTGTGCATTAAATGCTGAGTTTCAGCTTGTCATACCCAGATTTAATAAACTTTCCTTACTTTGTGGACTTGACTGAAAGAGGGTATAGGGGGTGAAAGTAGGCCAAAAGACAAGGTGAAGACAGAGTCACTTTAATGAAAAACCCTAATACCTTGGCAGCTTTGACATTGGAATCTTGAAATTTTACAAAAAAAAATTCAAAGACCAGTAATTTGTGAAGGAAAGCATTGAATCTTCAAAGAATATTTGTTTTGTCAAAATGAAAATTTCGAAATTGATTAATTATTCTACATGTGCATTGTGTGGATGTTGCCAATGCGGTAATTTACACTATCCAGAGGTCCAGACTCCAGACTCCAGACTCCAGGGGTGTCATCAACTCAGTGAGTTGATAGCTTGTCATCCTTCTGCTCAGCTGACAAGGGCGAAATCAAGGAAGTTAGTTGGCAGCAGTGTTTTTTTAGGTATTTTTGTCTGTAGCCAAAGTGCCTGTCCTCCATAGGAAGATGTAGAAAAAGTAAGAATCATCCCTAGGAAGATTTAGCCAAATCTGGCTATAAACCAGAAATAAAGTACCAACTTTTTAATCATCCTTCTATATTTTTGGCTACAAAATGAAAAACCAAATATAAGAATCTCTCAATTTTTTCTTCTTCTTTTCTCACATCTAGGGACTGAAAACCTTTAAAATCACTTTTTTTTAAATTTCACTTTTTGACAAGAGTTAGCAGCCCCCAAAATTAATGGATTGTTTCACCAGGGTGAAGGAGCACCCATCACCACACTACTGTAGTAACTTTACCATTCCTACATCTTCTTGTCCTATATATATATATATATTTCACTTTGGTGGTAACAATAAGAATTTCCTAAAATTCTAACACTTTCAAAAACTTGGCAATGTAGACCTGGAATAAGTGAAATGGCCATGTACATTAGGTAACGACAAAATTTGTAAAACTTCCAGCATTGTGAGCAACTAATTTTGAAAAACATTGGCATTTGATGAAAATCATTTAATTGCTGCTGAAATGATAAAGGTAGCAAGGTACAATGCACAGATGTCGTGCAACAAGCGTGCAACTTTCACAAGTTGTGCAATTCAAATGACTATTGTGAAAAACACATCAACATCATGCAACTTGTGCCCCAACTTGTGCAACTTTAGGGAGGTCGTGTGAAATAAAAAGTGACGAAGGTCTAGGGAGGTTGCATAAAAAGAAGTTCAAATAGCTTGCATCTCAATTTGCAACTTGTGGGTGGTGTAAGGAGGACACACACAAATTCATATAGGGGTGTTGCAATCTATTTGTTTGTAGCTAACTTGTTGTTTTATATTCCTTACTCACATGAAGGAAGCTCCTACAAAGTTGACTCTCCTCCTCATCCTTGAAGTTCCTTTCTTTTCTTGTTTTGTTTGCATTCATGTAGGCCCTTACAATAACTAACAATACAATAACTAACATGACGATTAAAAATAAAGTGAAAAAACCAACAATTCCACACATTTTTGACAAAATCACATGAAGGGACATTTGGTGATGATAGTACAAAGAGAACCATTGTCGAAATAAGGTGAAACTTTTGGTAGGGCAAGTGAAAATTTGGTGGTGTAGGTGTTGTGTTGGAAATTGGAACATCAGTTATTTGCAATGGTTTTCATTGCATGCACAAGTAGCAACCTACATTAAAGATGTTTTTACCATTTTTTATACGGTAGATTACATTATATGTGATAATAATCAATGTCTCTTGAAAATGTTTCAAAATATGAAAGCATATTTCACTTTTATATCACATTTCCTTTTTTTGTCATTATTATATAATCTACCTTGGGAATCAAATTAATTCAAATTACATCACCCAAGACCCATGGATGAAGGTATTTTCAACATGTGGGCGTAACTCAACTTTCACCTTGCCATGGCCCTTATTTCTAAAATGCCTTCACCTTGGGACCTTATGCCTTACCTTCCAAATAATCCTTGATGATTGCCATAAGAATTGGATTGAAACTTAATATGGCCACACTAAACAAACATTCATCAACGCACAATTAAAGATGGGTGACAAGTGGTTAGGAAATAATCATTTATTGGGTATGAGTTCCATAGCTAACCATGATGATAAACTTAGTAAGTTTTTTGTTACTATCTACTTGTTAATGGTGCACTTGGCCAACCAATAACTCACAAGCAAGTCGTTGGTAATTAAGTAGTAAAAACAACCTTTACCTATATATAAACCATTTACTTACCCTAATAATCACCTAATTTCCTACCTATTTACCTATGTATAGGACTTATTTTTCGCAAAACAAGTTGCAATGTGAAACCAAATTATTAATGTGACATTCATTCATGATTGACTCATAATGGGCATCTAATGGATGGTGCATCGGTGGGTGTTGGTTGACTCTAGCTAATTTGATACCATGAATGAGCTAAAATTGCAAGAAATGAACACACAAAATTATATGAAAACACCTTCCTTGTGGGTTTGATTTTCTTTTTAAAAGTTGGGGTTTTCCACCCATCATTAAACTACCATAGTGACACATTAAACCCCATTTTTTGAAAAGATCAATTAATTAAATTTTCCTACATAACTTTTCCCATACCCATGGAAGAGATTTTTTGGTTGTCACACAACCTTTCACCAATTAATTTATAATCCTGCAACTTGTTTTTCCCACAAAAAATAAATGAATGGGATCTCAAAAACATAATCCATGACAAGTACATTGAAAATTTTCTTGCATGGTGATGATATAATTTTATTATTTTCCTTCAAAAGATTTTATTGTAAAGGGTTTTGACGATTAAAATTTTCTTGCAACCCTAAAAAAATTAATGTGTAAAGGTTTTAACCAATGCTGAACAATTCTTTCATTTTTTGAAAACCACTAGTTAAATAATTTTTCTCATAACTTAACAAAATTGCTTGGTGCCATGATTTTAAAAAAGATTTAAGGTTAAGAAAATTAACTTTGATTTTAAATTAAATTGTCATTTTTAGCCTGTTTTCAAATGGGTGATTTTCACAAAGGTGATGACCAACAATTTTCATGGGGGGTCATTTCCACACAGTTATCAAATTAAAATGTTCAAATATTTTTGGCGAAAAGGAAAAAAATCAAATTAAATGTCATGTTGCTTGTTCAATATTTTTCACAAAAAATAATAATGAGAATAATGAAAAACTAATATTTTTCCATTACATTTTCACAACCTTGTACTTTTCAAATGCAGCTTCAAATTCTTGTTTTTTTTTTCCTAATTCCAAGTTTTTCTCACTTAGTTCCACCTAGTTAATAAGTAAACTACAACCTATCCCAGGACCATTAAGCCAATTTTTTCTTACAAATATTAATTTCTATAAATTATCCGATTGCAATATGTACCCCTTCAAGTTTTTTAAGTATCCAAGCCAAAAAGTTTTTTTTTTTTTGTAAATTAATTTGTAACCGAATAATGCCAAAGACTTTTTGGGCTAAAATATTAATAGTAAATATTAACTTCTTTAAATTATCTTATTGTAATATAACCATCCTTAAGTTTGTAAGTATCTTAACCAAATAAATAAATTTGCTTCAATTTGTGACTGAACAATGCCAAAAAGTTGTTGGGCTAAAAAGCCAACTAAAGGAAACATTGTTTCATGCTTCCTCCACCAATGTAAGGAACATTTAATGTCTTTCATATCCACTTGTTCACATCAAAAAAATTGTAACTCCATCTTGATGATTTCCTTAGTTGATTTGTTAGGTTCAATAGTCAATTCAAAATGTCCAAATTACAATCTTCATCACTCATTTGATTTGACAAATGTTCAACATCTATCAAAGGATGGAAAAAGTGATGGCATTTCAAGAACATTAGGGAGCATAAACTTCTTATCATATTATTTAGCAATAATAAACACCTTGTTCTCACCTTATGAATGAAAAGACCAAACAAAGGTTTTTAAACATAGGATCCAACACAAAAAAAACATGTTATGAGTTTTTTTCCCCATATTTCTTTAAGAACGAAAGAAAAAATTCCAAGATAACACATGATTCATTTTTTATGTTTGATGCAAACAAAGGTTAGTTCATTAATAATGACAAAATCTTTGTCCTTGTGACCTTTTATAAAAGGTCACATTTCATATGTATTTTTAATTTCAAGTTCATGGTTATGGTAACAGTCAACACATCACTAAGTAACTAATGACCTTTAAATTAATTCAAAACACAAGCATTAATAACATGGGATATAAAATTCACAATAATTTGTGAAATATGCTATGAGAGGAGGTGGAATTAGCCCAATAATTCTCACTATAGTTTGCATGTTGTAGTAAAGTACAATAACATTTCAAATTTGTAAAGCCTCTTGGAACATGATAATTGCTTTACAAGAAAACTTGCAAAAAGACAAAATTCAATTTAATGTTTGTTCAAGGATCAAACAAATTGAAAGAAAAACTCTTCAATTATAAAATTTGTCAAATATTCAATATTACCTTATTTTCACAAGAATATTCAATGTTCTTGGATTAAGATTAAAATTCATACATGCCTTGTTCCATTCTTGCCTCCTTTTGTTAAATTTTTTAACAAGTAATGTACTTTTGCAAAAAAATAAAATTGAATACATTTTATGGACACATGAGGCCTTTGCACATTTTTCATCCCATATTGACAAGCTTTGAAAAATGTAAGGTCAAAATAGGTCCCTTCAAAACTTTCTTCCAAACCCGTTGCTTCACAACTCACAATAAATTTTTGTGTAGTAGTCATGGCACTTAAATTAAATTGGTCATTTTTCACATATGCAATGATCTTGTTCCTTAAATTATAATAGTGAAATAGATTAATTATATTTTTCACTAAGGGTTGCCCAATAGGTTTAGTTAATTCAAAAAGGCCAATAATTATATGTTTAAATTCCCAATCAAAATTCAATCAACTTTCAAAAAATTAATGACTACAACAAAACATCATGTGCTCCTTTATACATCCATAAATCAAAAGTTGTTATTGTATAATGACAATATGTTTAGCATTGGCAACACATACTTTTGTTTGGTTTTTTCCATTAGGTTTGGCAACATTTCTTGTGAAAGAGTTTTTCTAAAAGGAAGACAACTTGAAAACAACAATGCATAAATAAACACTTCAATCACTATGAGAAAAATGGGGGTTTTGCAATTGGGCTTATAATTGAATTTTTTAGTTTCAATGACCAATTGCAACTCATCATAAAAATATAGTGTTAGTTGCATTGAACAAGTTGCACTAGTTGTAATGGTGCAACTCATTATATATGGTCATTGTATATGGTGACAAAAATACACGCAACTTAGTGCAACTACTTTGCAATTAAAATGTTAAAGTGGACAACTCATTGCCATGTGTTAAGCAAGAAAACAAACATTGTGGCACATGGCAAGCTCATCAATTTTCATTCATCCAACATGGATGAAAATAAGTCAACTGAAATGGAATTACTACCTTGCAACTAATGTAAGGATTTTGACGACTAAAATGTAACTCATTGGTAACTAACCTATTTATTTTTTAATATTTGTCCATAACTACATTTTCATAATTAGATATTGTCTTGCAACTAAAAGTTTGGTTATTGGGTCTAAAACAATCATATGATAATTGATTTGAATATTATGGTGCAACAATTGATAGTGATGTAAACATTGTTTCATGACCTTGGAAGGCCTCATGTGTGGGACTACATTGTGACAATCATGTTTTTATTACACAATTACAAAGGATTTGAAATATCATTGTGCAAAAACTAATAATAATGCCGTTAGTTTGCTATTGTGTGAGGTTTTTTTCTAGTTGTGTTATTCAACTAAATGAATGCATAAATTTGATTTTGTGATTATAAGGGGTAGCAATGTCATCATATTGCAATTGTCCATTCAATATGCCTAACATTAAGGTGCAATTGATTGCATTTAATAAAATTTTCAATTGTAATTGTTGGAATTCATTACATGGTGTTGGTTTACAATTAAGGATGCAGTGTTAACTTGCAATTAACAAGAATGGTTGTGGAACATGCTTGTAACTATGTTGCAAGCAAATGACCCCATGTTGCAACTAATATAAATTACATTGTAATTATCTTGTAATTAACATCATCAACTATGATGTACACCAAATTATCAACTTAATGCCCAAAGGTGTCATGTCATGTCTAATTTCCAATGCCCCTATCCTAATGCACACGAAGCTTACACCCACCTATTCAACCATCCTCTTTCTAAAGTTGCACTACCATGAGCAAATGCGATTAAATTAGAACTAACACCAGCATGAAATTGTTTACTTATTTTAATCAACAAATATTCAATTCACACATGTTCTAATGTAAGTAATATTTAACTAGCACATCACAAATGGGTGCCAATATGAGTTACATGCCATAGTTCTAGTTTCAACACATTATGCACCTCACAATTTGCAATGTTTGTATTTGTGTGCTATGACAAATTAATTAAAAATCAACTAGCTTCCCCACAATGCAACTTACATACCTTTTTGTGCAAAACAATGAAACTTAGCATGTAGCAACTAAATGAAAATAAGTGATAAGTAAAGAGGTTATTCACCACACTCAAGTCAATCAACTCATTGAGGGCCATGTCTAACAATTAAGCTGACCATTATTTTTCTTCCATCCACACAAGTTCAACACCAAGTTAATTTTTAGTAATTTCCTAATAAATTCCATTAGAATGAGACCAACCATTAGAAGGATGCATACAAGTTCACCAAACATCCCACATATAACAACAAAAAGAAAAAAATAACAATGATATCAAAACCTAGAAAAATAAGTAGAAAGTAATGATCTTGCATATAATATTCCAATCATCCTTTAGGCTTTTACTTGTTTTGTCAACAATGGACATCACATATATTGTACTTCTAGAATTGGCAACAACATTCCCTCTCATTGAAGACTCTGATATCTTGAAAGTTGCTAACATTTTTCCAGAAGGAAAAAAAGAGCAAACTAAGAGACAAGATAAAGCTAGGATCCAAAGAATTCAATAGATGAGTGTGTTCCTCCACTATGCTTTCAACATTTGCTTCATTGAAAAGAAAAGAAGAACTTCAAAAAAAATTGATGCAATATATGGAAATTTTTAATGGAAGTTTTTAATGCAAGATTTTCATGCAAGTTTATAAACTTGTAATGGTAAAAATTTCAAACTCCATTGCATGTTAGGATTCATCCACTTGTAATTGGATTAACATTCTCAAGGTTACAAAAGTTTTCAAAGCAAATAGAAATGGATGAGTCCTTAAGATGATGTTGAACCTATAATTACTTTGAGATTGAATTGAAAAATCAAAACCTAATCACAAACCAGTTGATTTTCAATTGCAACATAATATTTTTATTATTGTAAAATAATTACGCATGGGGTCATTGCAAAGACCACATCGATGATGTGGCAATGTTTACATGGATGATGATGCACCAAGGGTGAATAACCCCTCGACAATCCCACACAAATCCTAAAGCTTAAATCTTGTATGGGCTAAGAAATCATTAGCAAATGAATCAACTTTTATGGATGAAGCAATTGAAAGAGAAGTAGAAGACATTGAAGTAGACTAACGACATCCTAGACTATGTATTTAAATAACATTGGCAGTTTAAATTCATGTTTAAATTTCATTGTGTTATCAAACTATTATGTAAGTGGGTAGTGGACGAAACATTAATATATTATAATTGGCATTTAGTGATGTTGGAATCAAAGATTCTAGCCATGTTAATTGGTGGTGTGAATCTAAAACCGACTAGTAGAAATTAAAATTTATCTTTAATTTCAATGTAGTCCCACTAAAGTTGCAAGGTAGTTTGCACATGGGGTTATCACAAAGACCATGCATATGGCATGGTAATGTCCATGTCAATTGGCATCCCCACATTGGATGTGTTCGAATAGAGAACGATCGTACAAATTACATCATTGCATTTGGGTGCATAAGTTACATATGACAACTATAAAACAATTATAAAGTCAATGCACATTGACTAAAAATGTATAGTCAACCAAAATACATTCAAAATATTCCATACCCTTGGAACTTCCCTAGAACTCATGTGCAACTAGTCATTTTTCACTGTTGCAACCTAGTTGTAATGTAGTTGGTATGGACAAGTAGCTGTAAATTAGTGTAGTCTTTGTGGACACAATTTTTTCATAATGAACCATGAATTATCCACAAATTGCAAAGGCAACTAATTTTTCATTATTAAAACACCAAGCTATTCTAAAAGCAATTTGGTTGCATATCATCATTTTTGAAAATATTTGTTGAAAAATAAAATAATCTTGATATTAAGGTTTTAACCGTCATTGGGTCTGTTTTAATAGGTTTTTTTTTTTTTTGTAATTCCTCTTGATAAACTATTCATTTGTTTTTCAAACTTTTTGAACAATCATTTAATGGTTTACATTCACATTTTTTCCAAAATCATTATTCCATTTATTATTATTCTTTTGTTGGACTATGTGTTCAAATTTGAAGGATTAATTAAAATTTTGTAAGGAACAAACATTTCATAATTTAAAGAACCTTTCCATCCACCTTTGAATTATCATTGACACAATAAAATGACCAACACAATGCCTTTATGTTATGAGGCCTTCATTTTCCCCTTCGAACATGCAATCTTTCCAAGATTTTTTTGGTTTTTCTTCTTCATTTTATGGCACTCCACCTACATTCGTTTGTAAACTAGGATTTTTTTTTCAGATTCTAGCTCAATTATATTTTCTTCCTCTTTTTTTCCATTCATAATATCTCAAATGTTTCATTTTGAATAGATGCATTTTCATTTTGATTAGAGTATTCCATCTTCCACACAAAAAAAATGTCAACCAAACAAAAGTGGAGAAACCCAAATAGAAATAAGGGTTCTAAAATTACAAATTTTACCAAACTTTAAGATGGGCAAAACATTTACAAAAAAGTTATAAAGAATAAAATATTTCTTCACTTTTCCCTTTCTTCTTGGTCATAAATCAAAATGCAGTGTAAAATGGAAATGTAGGATTTGCAAGTAAACATTTAGTCACAAATTTTGCACCAAAAAGAAAAACAAATGTTGATTTGAATTTATTTTTTCAAATTTACACAATAATCAAGGAAACATAGACATAGAATGGAAAAATCAAAGCAAAAAAAAAAAATAAGGAAAGAAGGGAAAAAAATCTTACCCTTGAATTGAAGTTTTATGATCATAGCTTGTTATGCCAAAAAATTGACATGCAACTACACTCAAAATTTGCACAAGGCAAAAACATGAAGGCGAATACATGGATAGGAATAACAACAAGCATTGAAGAGGAATAATTAGTACAACGAAAAAGGGCAATGACACATTTAAGTGAAGCCAACAACATGTATCAAAAAGAAATATCATCAATTGGTGAAAAGGAATTAGAACCCCATGACTGAAGAAAAAAGCTCTGGATTAATAAAAGATTATTTAATATGAATTCAAGAATTTCTGTTATTAAAAATAATGATTCCATTTGCATTTGATTTTCCTTTGATTTTTTAAAAATAAAAAAAATATAATTATGGTGTAATGCATAATGCATGATGCAAACAACTATATCAAAAAAAAAAAATAAATCTTCAAATTTTTTAAAAATTCAACTAGTTCAATTATGGTGAATAAATTCATATTCACATTATACTTATCGATGATGATGCAATGAAAAAGGTTGGTGTATGTTCTAAGCAAATTCAAAAGCTCAAAAATGTTATCTATGTGAAGTGCAATGCTAAAAGGTAATTCTTGTAAAACTAACTTGTTAGTATTTGTAAGCCCTTCTTTACTTAATACATAGGTGATCGAAATTAGGAGCTTACAATGCATGTGTTGGAAGATGGTCCTTGAATTCAATAGAGCCACTATCACGAAAGACATATCCTATCAATCATGTGCATGATGCAATGTGTGTGGAAATTGAAAAAGTTGTAGTAAAGGCATGCAATGAGTTTGAACATGTCAAGGTTAATTACCTATTTTTTCCCATTCCGAGCATCAATTGATTTAGGTTTTTTGGTGACATGTTCATGATGAACTCAATTTCTACAACTATATTTCTTTTGCTAGTTAGTGTCACGTTGTAATCATCATCAACTTTGTTTTGTTCCAACATCTTGTTAAATTATCTTGTGCAAAATTGTGTGCAATTGTTATTTTCTACAACTATTAGATTTCATATTCGACATGGAGTTTTGTTGTCCCAATGTCACTAGGAGAACTCACAAAGTGCATAGGATTTATAAGATCATTGTATATTTTTCAAGATAGAGGAGGTTAAATATAAGTAGCATGATGGGCGGGCCAAAATTTTGGGCATAGTATTTTGCATGTTGGTAGCACTCCTCATTTTTATTTACAAGGGGCTTGTCATATTTAAAGGTTTGGTATCGAAAGCAACTCCACCAAACTCTATGTTTCCAAGCAAACTTTTTTGGGATACTTCATTATGGGGCTTGAAAGGTGGGGTATTGATAAATGGACCCTTGGAAGTATTTGTTTCATCCTTCAGTCTCTCACTATTGGCTTTGAGACTAACTTAAAGGTAAATGTTTTTTCTCATTGTGAGATGAAGAGTTATCTACACTTGGAAAGACTCCATTGTTTTACATGAATTGAATAAATAAATATAATGATTTTGAACATAATTATGGTTTTAATTCAAATCAACAAGGGGACATGTGGTATTTTTTGCACACTAAAGTGGTCATGTTAGGTCAAAAGTTAGGATATGAATATTGACAAAAAAGTCATATAGTGGGTAGTTATTTTTGAGCAAAAAAGGTGAAATCACATTTTAGGGCCAAATTGCACTAATCCAACATGAATCTACATATCATGTTTGCAACAAGAGTGGGTGCATGGATATAAAATGAGTAATACATCTACATTCCACATACCCTAGAAAGTTCATAGAGCCCTACAAAAATCCATTTCACATTACAATCTACAAAGGGAGTTTAGAAAGGGTAGATGATTTCACATTACTTTTAACATTGTCAAGATTGTAGCTATTCCCTAAAGTCAAAGGCAAAGTCCAAGAATTATTAACATTTGATCCTGCATAAGTGAAATGAATAATTTGAAAACAATGCATCCAACAAAAAACCTTTGTGGTCATAAAAGACTAGAAACACATAATAGTAAATGCACATAGTCCTTTGATACATCTATTCCACTAATGTTTATTCACTATTGAGAGTGGGAGAAAAGGAGCTCCAAATTTGGTACAAATCCAAATCCATCTACAACCTTAAAACAATTAGCACATGACCTTCACTTAATTATCAATGAAAAAGTTACAATTTGAAAATCACAAAAACATTGACCTAGAATCAAACCCAAATTTGACACTGAAAATTATGCATACATGAAACAAGATGCAAAGTTCACAAGCTTTTGCTCTTTCACCTCATATGTTGGATGTAGTTGGGACTAAAGAATTGTCAAGGTTGTTTGTAACGTCTTCAATTTAAATTTTTCATTATACATGTTTAAGTGTTACTATAACCACACAAAAAAATTGAATGAGAGTCACCATGGATAATTGGTCATTAGGTTGCAAGCAAAATGTAATTGTTTGCTGCACATTGTACTTTAATATCAATGTAAGTACCATGTAGTTCAAAAAAATGACAAATGTGTGTCATGAATAATCTTGGATAATGGATGTTAATGCTTACTAAGTTTGTAGAATCTAGAGATTATTCCACCCTTGCATATGCTGATTGAAGATGATACAAGTGAAAGTTTGTACCAAGTGTGCCTTCTTTTCATAGAAATTTGTAATCTCAATCAATTTTTCATTGACTTTGTTCTACTCAGCTTATGATCCCTTGCCCTCATAGCACAATTTGGTCAATTGTATTTCTCTCTTTTTCTCTCTATTCACCAAAAAAAAAGATTACATAGATCCAATACATTGGGCTAGGTACTAGGTATGTAAATATACAAAATTATGGAAACACATTTTGTGTTATAAAGCTTTTTAGATTGCAAAAAGTTTGACAAGGATATTTCTAAAAAATCATAATTTTTATGGTTGAAAGAGTTTGCTCTAATGTATTGATGACATTGATTGCATCAAAAAATGACCAATCAATGAGCAATGAAAGTAAAAACATACACAAAGAATGGAAAATGCTTCCATTTTGGTTGTGATGTCATCTTCATAACCCCAAGGTAAATCATTAACCTCCTCAATACTTTGACCTTTTTTTACCTATTGATTGTAGTTCTTTATCACAGTCTTTGGATTGCACCCCAACTCTAGTTCCCCTTTAAAGTCAAGGTGTACAAAGAAATACTATTCATTTAAAAAGTACACAAATCAATAAGGAACACAAGTGACTAAAATCCTCCCACCTAGAATGTAAAGAAAAATATTAATACTAACAAGTTGTTAGTGTCAAAAGGGAAGCATGGTGGGTCCTTGTGTATCTAAAAAAATCTCTTACATCTTTTCATTCTCAATCCTGAATATTGATTTTTGTTTATGAACACCTAGACCCAAACTTCAAGTTGTTGTGGCCCATCATCTAATTCCTTGATACATTTTTTAATGATGATTGATAACAAGAAATTTCACCAAAATGTGATGAAATTACCCAACTCCCCACTCTTGCCCTCAAATTTTAACTATTGTGGACTCATAACTTAGGGAGAGTACCTGTTAATCAAACATATGGAATCTTTTTTCTTCCAAAGCAACACAATCACTCTCTAATTGCATGTCCAATGCCAATGCTTGCACTTTGGAATTTTCTTGTTCCTCCACATCAACAATAGCCATTCACATTACCCCTCCAGATTAATGTTTAAAAAATGTTCAAACTTCAAAAAACTTTTAAGAATTCCCTAATCATCATCCAAGTGCAACACTCACTCACATCTCCACATTCATAAGGATGTAATCAATTTTCCAAACATAGATGTGAAGCACAAAACATACATATAGTAGATGAGGTGCTCATTCTCTTGATATTTTGCAAATGCATCCTACACGGACTTTCTTATTTGCTTCCAACGATTGGTTTGATGGCCTTTGATGGTCAAGAATGCTTTTTGATGGCCTACAATATTTTCCAAATTGAGTCTCATTGTTGGTGTGCTTTTATTTACATTGCTCATATATGGCATTTGATGCCTTCGAGGAATGGTATTTGAGATATTCGGACTTGAGAAAGATTATTTGTGTACATAATAAGTCCACGAGAATTTGTTGATGTGAACATAGAAAAATAATTGTGATACCCCTGGTCACCAAGACTTCACTTTGTTAAAGGTAAGATGATTGAGAAAAAGAGTGCACACACAACCTTTTCTTCATGGAGGTAGATGTTTGTATAGTAGCCCTCAATTGACCCCTCTTCTTCCAATGTGGTAGAAAAATGCTTCAATGTTAACCCTTTCAATTACCATTTTACATGTACACATCGTACAATGAATTCTTTCGGGAAACACATTGTGCAATTTGCACCCTGATTCTACTAAAGGTATTTAACTATTCAAGATTGTGGAAGTCAAAACATGAATCTCACTTTGAGTGACACCTATTGATTACTTGTTTTTTGCAAAGAAGACAACCAATACCCCTACCTAATGAAGTGAGAGTGGAGTGAGAACAAGGATTTAAATTCTTGTTCCATGCTTGTGGGCATGGACCTAATCACTTGTTACTTACTTTTTATGTTTTGAAAGAATTCAATTGGTATCCTACTTGTTGAAGTGAATACAAAAAGAAGAGAAGTGTTGGTGATTATTGCATCCCCATGGCCATTAGCTTGTCAACTGTTGACTATTGGGTCTACATCCACCATAACAAAAATCCAAGCACCTTGTTATAACACCCAACATGGATTTTGAAACAATTGTGAAATAAAAAATTTAACACCCAATACAAATCTTGAAACAAATTGCAAAATTTAATAGGAAAAAATGGCAAAACATACGTGCTAATAGATGGAAAATTTTACAACAAAAAAATGAGTGCATTGTTTTTTTTTGTTTCTTCAAAATTTTCACCAATTTCAAATAGGAGGAGGACTCATGTAAGAAACAAGAAACATACCACATTGACTTGCTCAATGCTATCTCTTCCTCCATCAACTTATCAACTTCCACTTTCCATCACTTTGCCACAAAATGCATGTAGCTTGATTTGTCCATTAGAGCTTGGCCCTCCTTGGTGCCAACCATCAAGTTGCCCCATTTAGTCTTCAAAGAGGGAGTAGCAATAATTATCATATAATCAATCATTACCACTAGAATGTTACATTCAATTCAATCACAAAGAAGATCAAAAGAGAAATCTAATGTTCATACACCGAACATTGTTTTTCAAAGCAAAATTCATAGGGCATTTAAAACCAACCATCATTACATTTTTCTTTCCAAATATAAAGAGCAAAGTTTTTGGTTACCCAATAGTCAAAAAATCCAAAACTCTCCCCCATGAAATTGCATATAGATTCTTTAGAAAATTTCTCTGTCAACCATCACAGTAAGCTAAAGCTCGAAGTTCACCAAGCAAAAAACAACAATCATCATGTGGATGATCTTATGGATGTTTCTTTTTGCAAATCCTGCATTGTTTGTTTCTTAACACACATTGAAGCATTCCAATTTCTTTTTAATTTTGTAGAATAAACTTTCTTGTGTATTGGAACAAGAAAAAGTTTTGAAAGTAGAGGAGTTTCTTGAAGTGGTGACAAGAATTTTTAGAAAGAATGTCAAGGAGGATTTGACGAAATGAGAAGGGGATTGATTATTCTTGATACAAGTTACAACATGAATGTCTCATGGCCATCTACATTGAATAGAAGCTCTTTTGTGATGAAACAAAATGCCCTAAACAATTATATCAATCAATCAATTAGAACATCAAAAGGATTGATTGACATGAAGTCTTTTGACTTCCACAATTGATTATTGTTGTACATATGGAAAATGTTTTGTAAGGTTTCCTAACCTCTCTTTCTCTCCTCCACACAATTTTGTTTACAATTGACACAAATCCATACTTGAACATGCAATTTTGAAACTCCTTTCAATAATCTTTTATGCTGGTAATAATAAAACAAGATCATGGGAAATAAAGATCTTAGAAACTCATATGTGTATGTATGCACTTGAACATGCATAAGGTGTCATCCAGCAAGTTCAACAAGTGACAAGAAATGCTAGAGGGAATATCCACAAGTAGAAAAGTTCCTCTTATGATTGACCCATCTTTTTCAAATCTAATGTCTACTCATTCGTCTGAAGGAATCTTCATCCTTTAAGGAAAAATAGACATGACTAGGGGGACTTCTAGGCTTATCCATTGCCTCTTTCAAGGATACCATGTTTGTTTATGCTTGTAGTTGTATTTGCCGTCAAAGTTTGAAGCTTCGCACCAATTCAAAATTTGCCTGTCAAATTTTGTTGTCAAAAAAAATGATGGGAAAATATTGTAAACACAACAACCAAAGACATTTTAGAAAAGGAATTCAAACAATGCATATTTTCATACATAAGAATAAAAGATGTGTCTTTTCATATTTAAAAAATTAGTATGCACAAATATATGTGGTGTGAAGCCATAGATTCTGGATAAATCCAGAGAATAACATTAAGTGGTAAAGAGGAGAAACAATAGGCGCATTGAAGAGGAGGAGCAACAAGTGTGTCAAAGAAGAGTACCTGCATGCACATTGAAGAAAAGCAACAACAAGCACATTGAAAAGAGATAGCCAAGCAACCGTTGAAAGATGAGTGTTGTAGCCTAAGGTCAATTTTCACATTAAAAAAATGAATAATAATTATTTTTCAAAAATGGAATTCGTTTTTAAAATTTGAAAATATATATATTTCCATCATCTACTATAATATTGTGATATGAGTAGTGAATTTATTTAGAATGTGACGTATGATAATTATGATGATTTTCAACATGTCAACTTCATATTTTCACAAAATTTCATTTCACTATTTTGAGGATTATTTAATGACGAAACTAACCTTAGGGTAAGGTAACAACAAACACCATAGGGGAAGAACAATGAATGTAAAAAAGAAAAGTGAATTAAATTTTTTATAATAAAAAACACCTTTACCAAGCTTCACCATAACAAAAAGCAAACAAAAAACAACCTTTGACATGCTTCATAACAAACAAAAAACAAACCAAAAAAATAAAAATGAAACACAATACAAGTGGGGCCTAGGCTCTCAACTCTTGTTATGTACTCTAAATGTTGGAAGAAGCATTGTGAAGTCATGGCGGCCGCCCTTAACCCTAAATCTAATTGCTTTGGATGTTTTCTAAAAAGCTTCTAGAAGAAGCATCATAGTTATTTTGTTTGGCAAAAGCTTAAAGAAGAAGGATGCTACATAAAAAAGATTCAAATCCCTAGCAATAAATTCTTTACAATCCTAGATTCGACATTGTACATCAATAACCCTAACTCCCTTTAATCCTACCTAACCGTTGGGATTTTAAAAAAAAATAAAAAAAATAAAAAAATCTCAGATTTTTGACTTTATTAAAAAAAAAATGGCAATTCTCCAAAGGCTTTTCAGAGTCAGTGAGAAACACGGTGTGAGAACCACCTGAGAACCGTGGCCGATGCTGATAACCGTCAACACTGGTTAACACTGGTTAAGGAGCAAGCAGGCATGTAAACTATATGCCATGTCCTTTCTAGTTATGTTTGGGATGGATGAAAATGTTGGGTTTTTATGGTGGATGGATGCCTATTGCAGATTCTGTGGTGCTAGGTTCGCATGTGAACAAGATCCCGAGCTGTTGCCGCAAAATTCGTGTTTCGATATGGCCAGAGGGAGTGAAGGATTCACATGGATTTCTTATTCGTCGACGACCACCACCGAAGAAGTTGCCCGATGTCGTCTTATCATTAATTATGTATGCTCGAACATAACATTGTGTTCGAACGAACAGTTGGCTAACATCTTTGTTCATGTCAGGAATCGAGAATCCCTTGCTGCATTATTGGGATAAGTTTTTGGGGGTCGAACACGCGGAAAACAAACCTGTGAGAGAGGAGAGAGGGGGGGGGGGGGGGGCGGGGGGAGGGCGGTGGGGGGGGGGGGGGGGGAGGAAAAACAAAAACACACGACAACTGGCCACA
>Ga0116229_10002530_pt1 | contig 29660 bp, 15 predicted proteins | sample S1TSphgellanicum_3_FD_87313 | JGI IMG/M metagenome (GOLD analysis project Ga0116229, IMG submission 87313) | Host-associated microbial communities from peat moss isolated from Minnesota, USA - S1T2_Fc - Sphagnum magellanicum MG | ecosystem: Host-associated > Plants > Peat moss > Unclassified...
AAAATATTAATTTAGAATTGAAAATCAATTTTTAAATCAAATAAGTCTTTTTGAATTTAAATTCAAAATATCATATTTAAATCAAAATTTTCAAATTCAAATAATGTTTTAAACATTGAAATAACAATTTTCATATTCAAATATCAAGTTTCAAATTCTAATATTTTTTTTTGAAAAATTAAAATAACAGTTTTTATAATTGAAATATCAATTTTCAGATTTGAATAAAAAAATTCAAAGTTCAAATATTAATTTTGAAATTCATTATATGAACAATATACATATGTATGCATATTATATATATAATTTTAGTATATACATTAAAATACACCCTTATGTCATTATAGAATACTTTTAGGATGCAACTAATTTGGTGATTATTGTGACTAATGGGACATATTAACTTATTAATGGATGAAAATAAATGTAAAATTGATGCAACTAATAGGTTCAAATTTCTAATTGTTGCATCATAGTTGTGAAAATGACCAAAATAGTTGAAAGTTGGTCTTGTAGTTGCAAATATTCCCAAATCTAATCGCAAAGGACTACAAGTCACATGTAATTGTAAATGAAGTGGTTACATTTTGGCTGATTTATACTAATGTTATTACCTTACATTACATACTTAATTCACAAATTAGTTACCTAAGTTAGCTTACATACTTATACTTTTTTTAAAAAACAATACATGTTAGCAAGATACTTTAATTATAAACCTAATTTTTGTACAATGGAAAAAGGTCTTCAAAAATTTGAAGCAATAAATGTTTTATATTTAATAATCTACATAATTAATACATACATAGATTTAAATATTTTAAGTTCATTAATCAAGATGACTATAGTGACTAGTTATGTTCACAAGTATACTAAGATTGATGATTATAGACAATAACCTTAGTGATGTAATCATTTTTTTTGTTTAAAAAGTCCAATAATCGTAAAAAATATGTCTTATATGATTTCATGACTAGGGTGAGGACATAATTACAAAATCTCCTAATCATGAATTTCACATTTTGGTGTTTAAATGTATTTAATTTACCAAAATTATGTAATCATTTTATAAAGTTTTTTGAGATCTCTAATTGAAGGTATCTTAAACTTGCTAAGCTTTGGGGAGATCATGAAAACAAAGGATTTGAAGATTGTGAATAGTGTTAAAACATGTTAGATTTATACGTTGAGCCCTTGTTCAAGTGGTTTGAGTTTGCAAGAGTAGGTCATCAATTAATAGTCACTACAAATGTCAAAAAAATAACCTTACAATGCAAGTTATAGCATCCAACTTGGAACATATGGTTAATGTTGAGTATTTCTTAAATTTTAGCCATTGTCCTTTGTCTTCTAAATGTAACCTTTAGGTTTGAACTTTTTCAAATCCTTCAAATAAGTCCATTGTGAAGATCCCCAACATTAGTTATGGCAATTGTCCTAGGTGAATTATAACATTTTTACAAAAGTGTTACCACAAGTGGCAATCGATAAAGTGCCTATCTTTGGATGTGACTAATTTAACTTTTTCTATTCAAAACATGGTGAACATCCTTAAAAATCACAAATTTTTCATATGGTTTTTTCTTTTCTAAAAATAAAAATTCACCAAATTGGGACATTTCACCATAAAGGAAAAACATTAATAATGTTTAGAACTTGATTAAACTTGCATATTCCTTTACTATCATTTTCATTTTTCTTTGGTGCAAAAAATCAACATTGTGTAAACAAGGTTGCATGAAATGTTCACGTAACTAATTATTGTTTTGGAATTTGATTCAATTTAAGGTCAAAGCATGTTAAAGTATGTTGATGATGTATTTGATAATTTTTAATTATGAAATAGCCATAAATTAAACTTCAATATATTCAACTTATGAATACTATTTATTTCCATAATCAACAAGAGGAAGTTTTTCAATTTCATTACATAATATTGGAGAACCACATGTTTTAATATGAATTTAAATACATTTTTAGATATGTAACTTTAGGAAAATAGAAATTATAACAATTTTGCAAAATAGGGTTTTGAATAAGTAGATGAAAACATGTCAACTTTAGTTGATTTTTTTGTATTATCAAGGTGCAAAAACATAGTTAAAAAAAGAAGGTGCCAAAGTACAAGTTTTTTTCCAAAAATTGCATGTGACATGTGCATTCACATGCATAGGTCTTAGATAAGGTGAAAATATGATTCATGATAACATTAGGAAACTCGTGCCTTCATTTTAAAACCCCATCAAACTCAAAGAAGTTTTAATAAAAAAAAAATTCTAAATATATTAATAAGGTGTAATAGACTTTGAAACCTAATTATATAAAAATTATTTTTAATTTTTATGTTCCAAAATTTCCTATTCACTACATTTACAAGAAATTTAGAAATATAATGGTGGTGATTTTCTTAAATGTCTTTGGTTAAATGATTGTTTTTGAAATAATGCTTTGGGGTTTTTTTTGGGGATATAATTTTCAAAGGTACTTTAAATGGTATTTTTTTTAAAATAATTGAAATTTGAATGTGTATAATTTAGTTATGAACCATGGCAATTAAAGTACAAACTTGTTGTGATTCCCACCTTTTTAAAATTCCAATGAAAACTTAAGGTGATATAATTTGGCATGTAATGTATAAACATAAAAAAATAAATATGGTTGTGAAAGCATTTAAAAAAAAGGGTTTAGGAATATTATTTGGTCAATTTTAGTTTTTTAATCATTCATTTGAGTTGGTTGTTAATGGGTTCACCCATGCTCTAACTTCATAATTTAAATTGTTTTAATTTTCCATACATAGTTTATCACCATGTGGTAGATATAAATATTTTTTGATTAAATCTTGATCCTATATTATGTATATTATACATTTAGTTGTCTATCACATAAAAATGAATAAGTTTTGTTAAAATTGCATCTTCAAAATTCAAAACATTTCAAGGCCAAAACCATGTTTGTTCACAAGATGTGCATAAATGCATTATAAAAACAAAATGTGCTTTTCAAATTTGGGAGGATCCTAATATGGATGATTAAAAGGGCAAAAATAATTGAAATCAATGAAATTCATTTTGACAACACATTTTAGCAACTTTGGTTTAAATGTGTTTTTGACCTTAAAAATCATGAATTTTAAAGATGGGCCTTTGGATCAAAGCATGGAACTGGGGTACCAAAAAGGACCATCCCTTTTTATGGGGGAAAGCAAGAAAAAATAAATTCAATAGTGTGTTGACAGTCCTTAAAAATTATTTTTTGAAAATTTGAAAAATCACCATGGGAACACTATATGTCAAAAAAATTGTTTTATTTTTTAAATAAGTTTTTATACTTTCATAGTTGCAACTATAAACTTTTCATGAAAATTCACCATGTTTCAAGTCCTTTTATATGTTTAATGCATTCAAGAAAAGCATGTGGACAAGTGATTTTTTTTAATCAAAAGTCCTTTTCCTTTATTAAATGTTCACCAAATTGTTTTGATCTTTTTGTGAATTTTAATATATTCCAAAAGAAGGGATCCATATGTTCAAAACATTCAAAAAATAAAAATACATATACCTTTTTAGATTTTAATTCTCAAATGCCCTTTTACATTATTATAGTTTTGAATTTGTAATCATGTTTCAAAGTAAAGTTATAGATTTGATTATAATGTAAGGCTTGATGCAAAACAATTTGAGTTTTTATCATGTTATATGTTATATTTGGCTTCAAATTTGATATGCAATTAAAAAAATGGCGTGAAAAATGCAGTTTAAATCAATAGAAAATTATCATGTGAAAAATGTAATCCTTGGAAAGGACTTTAACCTTGGCATGATTAGCTTTCTTTTTCATGCTTTCACTTTTATATCCAATGTACCCCCTCATTTAAAACATCATGTTGTAATTTAATGGCATATTCATATTGAAAGTTTGATTTTTTTCATGGATAAATACATTATTAAGGTATTAATATTCTATGCATAGCATGTCAAATTTGAACAAGTTTTAAGATAATCCTACCAAGTATTAAAATAAAATCCAAGATTTGGTCTCTTGAGAAAAAACAAATTTAGGGACTTATAAAAAATGTTAAATTTATTTATTTTTGGCCCAAAATTCTTATAACAAACACCTTAGGTACTAAATGTGACAAAAATCAAGTGCCCTGTTACAATGTAAAAAGTTTTTAAAATATTTTTTTTTGGAAATTTTGGGCCATTGATAAAACATGGCCCACAAGATAAATTTTACTAATCTTATTTTTACGAGCGAAAAAATTAAATATTTTAGATGCCTATATACAATTTGAAATAAAATTATTTCATTTGATATGAGAAAAAAAAAGATTATTCAAAATATATATAAAAAGATGAATTTAAATGTCCTAGGAATGAGTCTTTAATGTTCCAAAAGGCATATTCCAATCATGCTTGGACCCTTTTTAACAAAATAACTTACTCATTTTCATGTAATAATGAATTTGGATGCATAATTTACATAATGTATGTTGAAGTTATAATCCAAAAAATTTCAAATTTAAAACATAGTTTTAAATTGAATGCAAAAATTACAAAAATTGGGTTAATGAACCAACACATGTCACAATGTGTAATCTTTAGAAATGGACTTTTATCTACCACATTTGGCTCCTAAATGAATACACCCAAAGGCTATGCATGATGTACAATTTGTTTATGAAATGGAAATTTAGATATTTGGACAATGAAAGTGATCACTAATTAGTATTCGAGTCCCAAAAAACCTATAAGTATTAAAACTACATGACAACATTGGCCATGTTTTCCACAATGTGAATTTCTTAAATCTCATGGTTATTTATTTGTTGATTCATGCAGTCAAGCCATTAGGCACCCCATTATTGGTGATTTAGGGTAATTGTTTTTGACAAACCTCTAAGTAATTTTTCTTAAAAAGAATCTATGCACATGGCAGTCTAATATTGGTGGATTTTTCTAAGTTGTGACCCATGTGTAATCCATCTATCTTCAATCGACCGACCAAACAGAAGAAAACCAGAGTCTCATGATCAACATAACCACAGGTCAGATCAAATCAGGTGTGGTCAAGTTAGGTCAGATCTTTTCAGGGCCTTTCCTTCCCCTTCGCTGTGCATCTTTTACAGCGTGTGGTGTCCGGACTCCGCGTTTATAGGTGCGAGAGTCGAGGCCGTTCGCGTTCCTTTCTCAGATCGGCAACAGCAAGTCAATAGAATGATAAATGCGGCGAACACAGTTGTTCCTCCACTGTATTGAATATGCGCAGCAGCTAGTTGCAGCAATGGCGCTTGTCGCAATCACCTAAAAGAAAGCAATATTTTACAGCTTGATATTGGTATCGCCAGGCTGCAGTCCATGGGTGGGAAAGCAGCGTCGAGATGATGGATTGGATATTCATGATGTGTTGACAGTAAGTCAACTACATACCCTCTTGTCATCAGATCTCTCATCATCAGTGTCCCATTAGCGTGGCGTACTGAGTACCCGCATTGTCGCGACTTTTGCTTGTGTGGACCCGAGTCAATCAAGACATAAAAGGATGGAAGTGTGCAGGTTCAACAACCACTGCTTCATTATTACAGTGTTTTTTTCGCCGTCCAGGATTTTCAGAGGTGTTATAGTTTCTAATTGGAGCTGCTGGGTATTAGCTAACCTTCAAAATCCAAAAATGTAATCATTTTAAATTGAATGATCTTATATGTTAGCAGAACCTTTAAACTGCGAGGTTTACGTGGAACACGGTTCACGAGCATCATAATTAGCTGTGATCAAAGGCGCTGGTCCGTTGTAGAGAGCTCAATATTGGATCAGTAGCGTGCTGCATCTGACAAGGTCAGGCATCGCCTGTTATTTCTTATTAGCCCCGTGGTTTGTATCCAACTTGCAACCATTAACTTCTCTCCCGGTTCAATACCCTCGTGAAATACTTCTTACATTTGCCTGTATTGAAGGCTGCACATTTCGGTTGCCACCGGTGTACTTTTTGATTGATCCGAGGTCAAGTCCCAATTAATTTCAGCTCACATGGTACCAGACCATGAGTAGGGATCAGTTGTCACTGAGTTGATGCACATCGGACTTATAAAATTCTCAGCTGATGATAAATCAATGCAACCGCAATAATTGGCCTCGCGACTTTGTTCTCCTCAACAGTTGTCCATCAGAAAAGCACTCCAGCTTCAGGACCTTTTGCATAAGATAAGGGGAATACAAATAGTATCGATGCAGCTGATCATCACAGCCTCAGCAGTGTTAGTGGAGCTAACCCCAATCACCGTCAAATGTCAGTCACCAGAAAGTTTCGGAACACAAAGTCAACCTGCTGCAAGTGATAGCCATTCACTTTTCATAGCTTTCAGCCCGCGTGAAAGCATTATTTGGCCCTTGGAACCCCTATATAAGACGCACTCTGAGTCTCATTCCGCATCACTCTTATATCCATTAGCGAATTCTCGACTGAATCAGGAGTGTAGTGGAGCCAGCAGTATGGCTTCCTCAAGCGCAATGAAGGCTTTGTTGTTGTTCGCTGTTGTTCTCCTTCTCTCACAGGCATTAATGGCACCAGTGCTTTGCAGGACACTTTCAGAAAACCAACATTCGGAAAAGGAAGCAAGCAAGTCGTCAACCCAGACGAAGGTAATTCGAACTTCCAACTCATTTTTTCGTGACTGATGATGTTTCATGCAATCTTGAGTGTTTTATCAGCTGATGCTAGCTGGTCTAGGAAGCCGTCTGCAAATGTATAGATCTTGAAGAATGTGAACTAAATAAAGATGGGACAATCAGTCGAGTGACGAGTTCAACTGTTGTCATTAGCTCTAAATCTCTAGTTTCCCAGTAGTAGTAGAACTTACGTTTTTTCTACTGCGGGTCTAGAGCAACGATTTGTTTCTTGGATGCAGCCCAAGCGGTAATTTCTTCACACTTCTCAGTCGATTCTCGTGCAATATGCGTGTCCAATTGTTGTGCATTCACGAGTTCTGATCGTAGTTTGCCGTGTGTTGGTCGGACTGCTCTCCCGTTCTGTAGGTACTGGAGGGTGATAAGCCTACAAAGGTTACGAGCACCGAAACCAGCGGAAAGAAATGGGGTGGCAACGACTATGGAGGTGGAGGTGGCGGCGGAGCCGGAGGCTACGGCAATGGAAATGGCTACGGATATGGCAACGGGAATCGCTATGGGAATGGTTACGGAAACGGCTATGGGAATGGTTATGGACGTGGTAACGGAAACGGCTATGGAAATGGTTATGGACGTGGTAACGGGAGTGGCTATGGAAATGGTAACGGAAATGGCAATGCGTCTGGTGGTGGAGGAGGTGGAGGTGGAGGAGGCTCCGGAGCCGGTGGTGGCGGAGGTGGGGGTGGGGGAGGAGGAGGCGGTGGTGGTGGTGGGGGCGGAGGCGGCGCTGGTGGAGGTGGTGGTGGCGGAGGTGGTCGTTGATCTGATTTTTGCATTGGGTTCACGGATTGTGCAGGTACTAATGTGGCGCCTCTCATTCTCTGGACATGTCGCTTCAACTGGCTCTCAACATCCGACTTCAATGTTGTATTCCTTCAGCGCTGAACTTTGTGCTTGATTTAGTAATTGTCACACTCATTTCTTCACTTCAATTGAACAGCTTCGACATAGATAGACAAGACGACGTCAAGATTCAACTGAGCGTGATGGATCGGCTGCTGGGCTTATTGTGCACCGGCCTCTACTGGAAGTCCTGCAGCTAGTGCGAATGGAAGAATAATCACATTCTTGACTCGACATTTAGCTAGGGGCAGTCAGGAGTAGCTTCTCAATTTCGAGATGACTATTAGCCTTCACTACATCTAGATTTAAGATTTGTACCTGGTCTATTTTATAATGATATCAGTTTGTAGTAATTTCCACTGAATCATCTTCTAATTAATACACTGCAGTAACTAAAAGTGTGCAGTGTGACAATGAGTTTCATGAATCACATGAAGAATGTGAACAGTTTAAGTGACATTAGTTGTAGGGGTTGTAGTCACTTGTTGTACCCCTGACTGGTCAGTACTGGGTGGTTATTGACATTGAATTTGAATCACACTATTTTTCTTTTCATGAAATTTTCCAGATGATGCACTCATGTAAGATTAAAGCTTGAGCTGGCATACATATTCACTTCGACCTCAACAATGTATAGGGTAAAACTGCCCGTGATCAAATACGTGCTTATCATTGAACATTTTCAAATAATTTCCTCATCCCTTAACCAAATTGAGCAATTTTTGTGTCATTGGACGTGCAAACTGCAGGCTACAACTGTACTTTGGCTACACCTGTACTTTGAGTGGTAGAAGTAAAGAAGCAATGCAGAAGACACAGGAAGAGGATGAGTGATACTTTGCTTCAATTTTTTTCAAAACTAGCTCTAGAACCCTCTTTAGTTCCAGATCCATATTTTTCTCATTTGTAGTCTGTTTTGAGGGATTTAAAACTTGATAGGTGTGTCAACTAGGGATTTACAAAACACCTTTATATTCCAGAGGTAAAGATGCAACAATCAAAGATTTTAAACTTGAAATCTTAATCTGAACAATGGACCCCCTTACATCACATATCACATATCTTTCTCATTCCTTGACCTAATTGACCAATTTTTGTAATGTTGGAAGCACTAGGTGGAGGGTTGTAAGTGTTCTTTGACCTTTAGAAGCAAAGGAACAATGTACAAGGACTCAACCTCCAAAAAGTTCTTGAGTGTTCGCTCACCAGCCTATCTACTCTAACGACCTTGGCCACTTTTCTTTGAGTAAATAAATTTTGTGAAAAGCTTTTCAAAATTTTCCTTTTTAATTGAAGTCACCTCTGCTGAAAAAACTTCACTCTAAAGGAGAAATGGACCTTCCACCCACTAAATTAATTCCCAATTTTGTAAAAGTTGTTTATGCAAGGTGAGCAACAGTTTTTCAGCTCTTCCTGAGAGTGAACACCCAGGAAGAGCCTTAAAAACTGTTCCTTACCTTATACATCATTACTCAAATTTTGTTCTTGCCTAAATTAAAACCCTCATATTCAATGGGATTCAATTACTTGTCAGGCATACATAATAAAGGTCATATCCTTCTTTTTTTTCAATTTTGTAGTGTAGCAACAGATGCAAGCCTCCCCCAAAAAGATTTCTACTTAACTGGTGACAGTTTTGCACAGGGCTGATAAAAGTGTAGCTGGTAGACAGACCTGTGCTGACACTCTCACAAAATAGTAATTTAATGGGCAAAATTTGATGACTACTTTCTGGAAAAAAGGGATTTTTCGCCAAAAGAAGAAAAGACTGATGAATACTGTATCAAACATAGGATCATGTGACCTAGCACCCACTAGTTCAACATCCATTAGAAACCCGTTATGACTCGGTTGTGCACAAACCACATCTGAGTCACCATGTTAGAACCTTGGTAACCTATTCTGTAAAGCCTCTTACTGCCCACCTCACACTAATTATATAAGTGGGTATATATAATAGATAAGTAGGTGACATAAGTCATTACTATGTATGTAGGTGAGTAGTACGACACTTGCACCTACTAGGTAGGTAGATGCATGTGGATCTTTAGTACATAGCCAACCACTGTGGTTAGCAATGGAACAGAAATACAGTGAAAAAGTTGTTTCCTGTCTACATACAATGCATTGGACTTGCAAGGTGCCATGGTGGGTGGTGGTTCACATGGTCACTTTGGAAGCATTTTGCATTTACAGCTTTGCAGGGATTCTGTGAACAAAAGTTGGCAGATTCAGTTCTGTTGTTAGCTATGAACTGTTTATGACCATTTCGAATGGCAATTTGTGTGGACAATTTTTGTAAGGACTCTTTCCAAATTCTTTGAGTAGAAACTAAGGGAATTTCCTTCTGGATTTTGGGTGGACATTGCAAGGATTTGTTTTATGGTATTTAAATATGTTTTGGAATATGGTAGACTGCTTGACATGTATAAAATTCAATAGTTCCCTTCACCATACACTGGAGTTTTTATTAATATCGTAACTCAAGACCTATGACAAAGATTGTAACAACAAATTGAGATGGTGCAGAAAATGCTCGTATAAAAATGTTGAACTTTTGAGGCCAAACTACCTTTTTTTTTTTCTTTATCTTTTTTTTTAACAAATCACAACAGCAGACCTAGCCAACAAGCTATTGGCACCTTCAAGACACGCTCAGTGTGCTAACCCATATTTTTACACATAGTTATATTATTTTATCTTTATAAGAAATAGTTATCATTTTATTTTTTAGTACAGTAAATAGTTATTAAACATGATATTATTTATTAATTAATTAAATTTATATTAATTATTGATTTTTCTTGTTAGTGTTAAGTTACTATATTAATTATTAGAAACCTAAAACATTATAAATATTTTCTTCTTGTATCATTCTATTCATTCAATGCAATACATAAAAAGTATATATTTTTTAGTCTTGGTGTGCTCTAATTCACGCTAATACAGTGGCAGATGGCTAATAGGGGTTTCAACTGCACACTAATGAGTTTTAACTTATTTCTTTTCTTGGGGTCCCAAGGTCAAAAACAAGGCTATACCACTGAGCCATCACCCTTGCAGTAAACTAATATTCTTTTTTTCCTCTTTTGTTTTTGTCAACTGCAACTACCTATTGCTTTCATCCACTTCCCATTCTCTTTTTTTATGCAGAATGGGGTGAAAAGAAAATTTGTCAAGAAATCTCACCAAGGTTTATTGTTTTGGAAATTTATTAATCTACCTTCACATGGTTTTATAAGAGTTGACTACACTTGGCAAAAAATAGATTTAAAATTATTTTCTTCTTACGATATTGTAGAACATTTGCAATTTTGACATTAATTAAATATTACAAAATTTGTTGGAATTCTCAAAAAGTATTTTTCTAAGAATATAACTTAATATGAAGAAAAATCAAAATGATTTTGTAATATATATATATAGCATGGAATCTTTGAATTTAATTAATTAATTAACAAAAATGTGTTGAAACTACCCTTATATCCAAGGGGACACTTAGTGTGAAGTTTGGTATTTACATGTGTCAACAACTGGTTTTAACGAGGGTATTAAATATTTTTCAATTTATTTTTCTATCACCTTATTATTATTATTTAACTATTTAATGTATACATATTAAAGTCATCTTACATTAACTATAATCTATTATTTCAAATTATTACATACCTTATATTATAAATTATTTATTTATTTGAATAAAACATTATTTATTTTTAACTAATCATATTATATTTTTATCAAACAACCAATATATTGCATTTTATATATTTATTCACATTTTTATTTTTATTTTTTACTAGTGTCTCTTTAAGCCCCTATACTATGGTAACCTACATAATCACCTATTGAATGAATTTTTAAATTTATTTATTAGTACATAGAATTAAAAATCATTTAAAATCTTGAACATTTTTCTAACCTCATCAAATTAGATGTTTAACAATTTTATGATACATTTTGTAATATTTTACATTCAACATTAAAAAATACATGAAACAATTTATTGGACTATGGTTTTCCATTTGATATTGTTTTTAGTGCCAAAAAGTTGCAATTTGTTGTGGATGCAAGAAACATGTCAAATTGTGAGGGTTGAAAAACATGATTGACAATAGAAGAACAATTTGCAAGTAAACACAGAGAAATAGGAAAGTGAAAAGCAATACATTTTTCATGAAAGGCCATTTATTGCATAAATTTCATGGCATTGACAGAAAAAAATGAAAAAAAAATCCAAACTTAAGTTAAAACTCATTTATCACCAACCTATGGAAAAAAAGGAATTTTAAGCCTTGTTTATTACTAATATAATATGTACATTTTTCATTATTAAGTGTTGATCTCACCTTGAGATCATCCCTTAATGGGAATACTACTATTTTCACCCTAAGTTTTCTTCCTGTTGCAAATATATTTGATGTGTTTTTGTTTCCTATTCTATTAGCTACCATATTTGTTTTCTCATATAATTGTGTATTTGATTTCTAGGTCAATTTTTTTGTTGAAAGCTTGAGATTTCATACCATCTCCTTTCATGCTTAAAGTTGAAAAATGTGCATGATGTTAATACCTAGTATGTGAGTGTGTCCCATGTGTGAAAATGACCCATGTTTTTGTGTGAACTCAAGATAATGATTAAATTTAGTGACAAATTGTGAATTTATGTCATAACTAGTGATACCCGTGACCTTCGACACTCGTGGCTACGCCACTCCAGCCACCCCGAACGTGCAGTGGTCCCGATCGATGTTGTGCGGGTATCATAATCAACCGTGTGTACCCTCAAGTTATCAATCCGGGTATTTACTCCCTTACCCGACGTGAGAAAACCCAAAACTTCGGTTCTGACATTTTGAGCCTTGGTTCCCAAAAGTTTTGGAAATTTCCGAAAACACACTCCTCTATATAACCGTCGGTTCTTTCGATAGTTGGGGGGGGGGGAAGGGGAAGGTTTTTATATCCGCCTCTGGTGCGGTGGGAGAGGGATGCAATCCGACTGTCATTCTTATCCTTCGGATGGCTGCAATGCTTTGTGGAGACGATTTGTACACGGAAACCGTGGTGGTCCAACCCCTGTCACAAACTGACACTGGTCACCCGCTGCTTCACCGGCCTCTCCCTCCCCCACCCCCCCAAAACCCCTATCAGACAAATAGACATAATGAATTAATATATTAGATAAGCCTTTGAGTAATGCATATTTTTATTTTTAAAAATTAAAATATTGAATCATAATCAGTATAGTTATGAGTCTAAAACTTGATTTTGAGTATAAAACAAATGTCCTCCACCTCACCACCCATAAACAAGAAAAATTGGATATTATAAATTTCATCACTTTGGCCAATCATTATGGTCAGCTCGTTAGAAATAGTGAATAACAATCAAATTTCGCTATTGTTTATTTTACTTAGAGCTTTGAAATATGTGCAATTTTTTCAAGCCCAAAACAACTTTAAATGAATTCACTGAAATTGATTACAAGATTCCATGCACAGTTTTCACTTTGGAGCATTTTATAATTGTTAGTAGAGACATTTCGAGAGTATCTTTCGAAGTATGCTGCACAACATGTTTTGGAGGAATAATATTTAAACACTTGCTAGTTTGGCTCAATAAAATGGCTTTAGACCAACATTTTTGTTGAAGATGTTGTGCATCGCAAAAGCCACTGCAATAATCTAGACTTGCTAGACTTGATTAGCTACATATATCAATTGGTCAACGCACTGGTTTAGTATTTCAATTTCATGTTTATTGGTGGGGCATGGAAAACAATAAATAATCTTGGATATGAGGAATATTGGTGTAGGGTCAAACATCAAGAATGGGTGGAGCTATTTTTAAAAGAAAATTGCAAATTCTGATGGAATAGATTATTAATGTTGGGCAAGTATCATAATTGCATCAAACCCTTATTGGTTATCAAAATTGTTAAGATACATAATTAAGGTTCTCAAACAATTTATATGTAACTCTGGTTCTCAATTTTTTTGGAATAAATCAAGTAAAACAACTATGCATCTTACCAAACAAATACTATCACCAAACATTTCCCAATATTTACCTAATTCCTTAACCAAATTGAAAGATTTTTGTGTCATTGGATGTGCAAACTAGAGGGCTACAAATGCTTTTGAGCATTAGTACTAAAGGAGCAACACTCAAAAGGAAGAGAACAACAATAGTTTGTTTCAAATTTTTCAAAAAAATAGCTCTAGACCCCTTTCTAGTTCCAGCCCCATATTTTCATTGTTTTTAGTTTGTTTAAGACAATTTAAAACTTGATGAGTGCACTAACTAAGGCTTTACAAAACTTCTTCCAAAGCAAAGATTCAATGATTGAAGATTTAAAACTCCCTTACACCAAACATCCCAATCTTCCTCATTCCTTCATCAAATTGAACAGATTTTACAACATTGCAAACACTAGGTGGAGGTCTACAATTGTTCTTTGAACCCAAAAATGAAGTTTCCAGTGTGTGTGCGAGATTCGACCTCTTTACAGCACTAAGTGTTCAGTGATAAATGTAATTACCCTAATCATCTACGAAACTGTTTTCCAAGTTAATGGTTATCTCATGAAAACTAGCTAAATTCTTTGAACATTTTGGAAAAACCAAAACTAGTAAAGCTCTAATTCTAAAATATATATCAAATTTCCTCCTTCTCTTTCCTCAATTTCATTTGTCACAAGCAACCTTTTTTTTCAATATGAAACTTTGCCAAAATATGAAACTTTCTTTCTGAGTTGTGAGCCCCACAATGGTTTTATTGAATTTTTAATGAAAAAATTAGTAAAAAAAAACAAGGGTTTTGGACTAGGTTTGCTAGATTTAGAAGCTTGCTTGCTCTTGCAAATCATCACAAAACAAGCTTACAAATTTATTTTTACATCCTACTGATCATGCTGCTATTTAATGTTAAATCCTTTTTGGGATGCTAGCCAATGATGCAACATCACAAAATTGAAAAACAATTCACTGATCACAAGTCCACAACTTAAATTTTCCTTAATCCTCCTGCTCAACTACTTTTTCAAGTTATTTGAAATGCCAAAATACTATGGATGTACAGAAATACAGACATTGTGTAACAATTTCATCAACCCGTAAGATCCAAACATGATGAAAATGTTACAAAAATTACTACAAGCCAAGACTTTCATTAAAAATCTGGTAATTGGAGGACTCCAATTTAGCTTTAAATTCCCAAAGTTATTAGTGCAATTAATGCATGAAGAACCAAAACACCTCAAACAATTCTCTAGCAATTGGGTGAGAATTGAACCTTCCTCCTCTTTGGGCCACACCCATTTGTTTGTCACTTTTAATTCACATTTAAGTGTTTCTTTTTTTTTGACTTTTTAAAACACCAAGTTCAAACATATTCTTCCAATTATTTCTTTTTTAAATTGAAAATTTCCACAGAAAAATCACTCACATAAAGAGATCAACTATCTACAATCTGGAGGTCCTTCCAATTATTTGGTGCATTTAAATCCATCTCATCATCCATGACATTCCCATCCATCCATTTCTCGATCTATCTTTCCATCCAAGGCGCAAAACATTCTGAAAGCTAAAGAATTAATCATGGGTAATATTCATTGATACCTCAGTACAATAAATTTATTGCCACATGGCACTTCAACATTGGTGATTTCACCAACAATGTCGCCCATTGAAAAACCTTTGGACCAAAGTTCTCTGCATGTGGCAGCCTGACATTTGTGGCCTTTCTGGCGTGTGTCCCAGGGGTGACCTAATTCCTTGATTCGAAGGGCCAACAAAGTGGTAACCGGAGTCTCGTGTTTCAGATAACCACGGTTCAAATCAGCTCAGGTTAGGTCACGTGAGGTCTGTTAGGGCCTCTTCTTCTTCATCAATGTGCATTCTTTGTCGCGTGTCCGGATTCCGCGTTTATTGAAAGGGAAGCGATCCGCGTTGCTTTGTTAGATCAGAGACATCAAGTCAATAGAATGATAAATGTGGCCAAGAAGGTTGCACCTGCACTGTGTGCAGTCATCGATGCTCAGCTTATATGAGCTGGTACATCCAGACACACCAGCAGATCGTAGATAAGCAGCTGAGCACCGTCCTGTACATTACAGCAATTTGACAGGAATGCAGGTATCGATCGATTGCCAGGCTGCGCAATAATGAACCGTCGCTCTATAATGACATCCGGAGAAAAAAGCATCGTCGAGATTATGCATGTATAGTGCGTCCACACTGAGTCAACTACCCTTCAGCCTTCTTGTCAGATCTTGGTGTATCGGAGTAGCAGGCGGCATGCCGTACTCAGGAGTCAGTACTGATTTGTTGCGTCGCTTACTTTTGTGGCCCTTAGTCAATGAAGGCAGAGTACGACTAACTGTACAAGTTCAGCTACCACGTCTACCGCAATATTGTGGCGAAGAAAAAAATCGCTATTGTGCGCAGGAACTTTATACTTTTCTATTAGCTAGAGTATAGTTAGCATCAATATCGACAATCATGTTGGAATGCACACCGCTGTAGCAGTAGCAACTTTAATGTAAGCGGTTTACGCTGAGGATGATTCAGGAGTCAGCACTAAGTACATCTTTCCATTAGGCTGCTGTGAACATGCTGTAATCACAGCAATCTTTCATTATATTTTTCCAACTAGAAGTGCTCAGTCATCTCACAGGTCTATGGGTCAAGCATTGACCGCTTGCACGAGCTATGAGAGCTGCGTGTCAAATTGCGGATCACCATACAATGACATGTGTCCTTTTTCATGAGAACATGTGTTCCCGAAGTTCCTAACATGATTAATTACTTATTTTCAATACATTTCCAGCTCTCTAATGAAAACCTACAGACCTTGCGGCAAGAAACTGCAAGGCTCCATTTTCGTGGCTTCCCATTATGCTGCTGTGATGTGTTGTGATCATAGCAACCTAATGGAAAGAGACCTTGATCACGATTAGCAAACAGGACCGATAGAGTTCCAAGCTGATGATACATTATAAGCACAATTAATAAACCTTACGCCTTTGTTAATTTCTTCAGCAAGAGTGTCCATGATCATAAAAGAACTGTTTTAGGGCATGTTCATGCAATAAGATAATAGAAATAGAAATAGTATCAACTATGCAACGCATTTATCACACTCTAGGCAGTGTTGGTGGAGCCAACTAACTCGCATTCACATCGATTCTTGTGTCGATGTCAGCGCCAACTGCCGCCTTAAAGTTCCGAGACAGAGAGTCAACTTGCAAGTTATGGCTACTCGTGATCGGTTTCCGCGCGAAGATGTTATTGAAGCTTAGTACCCCGCCTATATAAGATGCACTCTGAATCTCATTCAGCATCGCTCTATTCATCAGCGCCTTCTCTTCAGTCAGTACTGGATCGGAGTCAGCGGCATGGCTTCCTCAAGCGCAGTGAAAGCTTTGTCTTTCTTGGCTGTTGTTCTCCTTCTCTCACAGGCTGTAGTATTACCGGTGGTGTGCAGACAACTCTCAGAAAACAGCCATTCGGAAAAGGTGGCAAGCAAGTCGTCAACCGAAACTAAGGCATTAGTTCAAACTTCCAACTCAAGTTACTTTTTCCTGACTGGTTTTGTTCATGCTGCAACCCTGGCCTGACTCTTGAATTGGTTCAACATTTTCTTGCTGTTGCTGCTATCCAAGTGAATATACAGTCCAATTTTTCCATTGAGTTCTGATCCTAGTTTGTGTGTCTGGACTGTGGCTTACACTCTGGCGTTCCACAGGTATCCGACGCTGATAAGCCTACAAAGGTTACCAGTACCGAAACCAGCGGAAAGAAATGGGGTGATAACAACTACGGAGGTGGAGGTGGCGGCGGCGGCGGCGGAGGCTCCAACAACTACGGCAACGGAAATGGTTATGGAAATGGCTACGGAAACGGAAACGGTTACGGGAATGGCTACGGGAACGGGAATGGTTACGGGAATGGTTATGGAAATGGTTACGGGAATGGATATGGAAACAGGAATGGTTATGGAAATGGCTACGGGAATGGAGGCTGGCGTGGTGGCGGCAACAACAACTACGGACCTGGTGGAGGTGGAGGTGGAGGCGGAGGCGGAGGTGGTGGCGGCAACAACAACTACGGACCTGGTGGAGGTGGAGGCGGTGGCGGAGGAGGTGGCGGCGGTGGAGGAGGGGGTGGTGGCGGCGGCAAGTAAGCTGATTGTTGCAGCAACATCAAGCTCCGTGAAGGTAATGTGAAGCGTTCATTCTCATGACCCTACTCAGACAAAATAGAGACGTAGTTCAATATATTCTTTCGATACTTTTTGTGCTTGATCTAATTGTTGTGTACTTCATGCGCTGCAATTTAAAACAGCTCAGCCTTCGTCAACTTCAAGATCACGTCAAGAGTGAAGAAACAACGAGATGCTAGCTACGTTTGTGCGGCAACCTGCTGTACTGGTAGCGTATAAATTGCTGCAGGCTCAGTGCACACAAGAATAACGCAATCCTTGATTATTGAAAGCTTGAAAATATTCCGGAGGGATTTTCTTTCTTTTTCAGTTTCGTATGTAGTCTTCAGTGAGCCATCTGCTAGTGGACTATACACTGTGACATTTATATGATGCGACTAAACCCATGAAGAATGTGAGCGGTTCAAGTGAGGTCAATGGGTGGGTTTCCAAGCTTAGACCGTAAGTAGGTTATTCTGCACATTGAATTTGCGAGTGTTTTTGGACAGTTATTGCAGATGATGCACAGCTGTGCAGCACTTTTGCTTGCACGCATATAGTATCTGAACAATGTACAAGCGCAGGGAGCGAATTTCTATAATGAGTAAACAGAATTCCGTATATGTAAAATTCCAATCGTTCTCGCCTGACAGCACAATTGAATCCGAATTATCTATGATCAGATGTTCGTAACTACACGCGTATGTGTGTCAAAAATAAGTGCACTGTGCATCATGGAGGGTAAGAAGTTCTTAAACTTATTTTGTGATGGAGACGCGTATGGTATGCAGTTCGACTTGACTGGCGACACGCTTTCATAATTAAAATAGTAGCCAGTAGCCAGAACTCTGACAACACTCCTCCCTGAAAAACAAATTGGGTGAAATCTGCTGAATTTTTTATTAAAACAAGAAAATTTGCAACAAAATACTTCTTTTTTTGGGTTTTAGTTTCGCCTTTGAAGATTTTTTGGCCTTTGGGTTTCAATGTCCCTTTTGAACTAATTTATTTTTTAGAACTGGAACTAGAGGTTCTTCATAAAAGTAAAGAACCTGCCCAACACTGGTTTGAACCTCAGGCACCAACATCGTCTTCAAATGATCAAGCTACTCATGAACCTTCACAGTACTAGGGATAATTAAACCCACAAGCAGTTACAAGCCTGGTCCATTAGTTCCAACCACTTTGGCTATTGGCTTGACATTCAAATACTGCAAACTGATGGACTGAAAGTAGGATGAATGGTTTTGGATCCTTTTTGGATGAAGTCCCTTTTTTTATGAAATAGAGTTACTTCTAACATCTATTGCAAACGGCTCAATGTAAGATTGGTTGAAGCAACTTCAATTGTCCTTAGTTTTTGATGTGATAACAATTTGTTTCCTTGCATAAAGTGTTGTCAACTAGAATTACATTAGGTTGCATTTCTATGACTTCAGTAATCTTGGAGTTTTACAGCTAATTTGAGTAATGGGGAACAGGAAGGTTCCAACTTCTCCCTGATCCCATAAGGTTGCATAAGGATGAGGTTTATCATGACCCATTTGTCTTCACAAGTATTTATTTGGGCATTGGACATTATGATAAATGAAAAAGCAAAGCTCCATGTAATCCCATTTTATGATACACACCACAATGTGCCATGAGACAATATTTAGTTCGTGAAGAACTAAACTAAACTGCATACCTCCAAAACTCCTTCCAACTCCTATTTCAAACAACCCCACATAAAACAATGGAAAATATGATGCATTTAAACTGGCCTTGAGTGGGCTAAAGTGCCAATGACCTTTCCATCATGTTTTCCTTGACAAATTGATGGATATGAAACATGATTGGCAAGTTCATGAACAACTTAAAATCCATAATAGATTTGATTTTTGTCAAGATCCTCTAAATTGCTTGCTAGGAATTTCAATTCCATTGTGTTGTACAAGCACTAATAAATAAGCTATCAAAATCTGCGTGGGGTCACTCCTATATTTTAAAAAGCGCTTGAAATAAGAAATATTTTTTAGTAAATTGTTATGAAATAATGGCATATTTTAATTATATTTTAAATATATTCTCATAATGAATTAAAAGCGCCCTATTCATATTTTTAATTTTAAAATTATTTTTCCTTGATAAGTTGCACCTTCTTTTTTTTACACATTGTTTGAAATAAAAATGGAAGTGACCTCCTAAGGTCAAAATTGGTTCTTCAAAGTAAAAATTCAAAGACATTTAACAGAATTCTTACAATGACCTGTATATATCAATTAACATAAGTCTTCACAAAGATTTAACCAGGACCTTCCAAGTAGATTTTTAAAATAAAGTCTGTTGAACACCTTTGTTGGTAATTCACTCTTATGCCCTAACCCACCACACTCCTTCCTCCCCTGGGTCTCTCAACACTTTTGTTAGAGCCTCCTTATCTCACAGTTTCAAATGTGCAATAATCAATAGGGCATTTTGATAAAGCCCCTTCTTTACTAGCTTCTTTACTAGCTACACAAAATTATCGCAACATTTGGACAGCGTCTGAAGGCCTATCAAGGCTGGAAAACCCAAAGATGAGTGGCGTTTGGAGCTGACAAAGAACAACATTCTAGTAGCCTATTCCTATCCAAAGTCCACGCACCCATCTAGTACTTCTCCCATTTCTTCAGATAAAATGTAAACATACTTGGTCAATACACATTGTGAGCAGTTTGTACAGAGTCACTGTGAATCTCTTAAGTACAAAATTCTAAAACTTTCAAGATGAAATGAGAAGTGAGAAGCCAAACAATGCCAGCCGCTTCGGCCCTTTATTTCTAAAGGCCTTTATCTCTAGGGAGCTGTACAATGTTCTAAAATTAACTGCTTATTGATCCACATTATTTGATGAAATGACTTGTAAATTGAAATCATCAAACAATTTTGTATCACCCTTGAACATGCACATGATTGATGTTTTTTGACATAATCCATGACTCTCGCTTTGACATAAATACATGGGCTCTTTTGGTTCAAAGGTTAAAATTTATAGGTTTCTAAAACAAAGAAGTTTTATGCGAAGGATCCATTTGCACGCTACTTGAAGGCTGTACTTCATCCAAAGGCTATTTTACTGCTGCGAGTGGACCTGCTCTAACAGAGGAAGGTAACATTACAATAACATGAATGCAAATGATCTGAGAATTTGAAAACATATGCCACACCATTTGACACACAACTTGCTGCATAATCTTTATAAATTATCATGACAATTTTGAATGCCATGTACATGAATAGAAAGATGTGAAAGTTTAGTGTTGGAACCAACTACCATCTTGTTGGTAGCTTGAGAGGAAATATTGACTCCCTCTTCTAAAGTGAGAGGGTACAAGTTTAACATCACTTGCAGGAACCATGCTTTTGACACTAATTAGTAGCCTGGGTGTGTTAGAAAATACACACCAGAAATTGGAACCAGCTGCTTGACTACTAAGAAATCCAAGTTTTTTACATATTGATTTGATCTTCTGGACAGCTAAATTTCACGGTGATCAAATCAAGTCCCACAGCTCTGTCTTTTTTGAGCTTGACAGATTGATTCTGAAATTTGCTCTAAAATGAGTTTCGCATGTTGCACCAACCCATGATGGATTGTTGATGTGATTTCATTGCGACAGAGAGACATAATACACCCACCCAAAACGCCAATACTGTCATAGACAATGCTTCGTACAGAAGCACTGACCACGACCACTGTGGCCTGCCTGTCAGTAACTCAGGGACAAATTGGGGTACGCCTCGAGCGTCGTAAGATAAGAGGGATTCGCGGTCTGACTGCTTCAGCTGAGACTTTGGATTTGCCAGAAACATGATCGGTACAAGCATGTGGCAGGAAGTGGTGACAAGAAAGACGGACAATCCGATGATTCGAAACCACTCGACACAGTCCGCATGCCGGCCTGTTGCGTGAATCACTCTAAAGAGCACAATCGCAACCACACTGGCCACGCATATCAAGTGCACCTTCACTTGCGAGAACCGGCCTAATGGTTGTTTCCTTGATCGCTCTCCCGCCATGTCAATGTTGCCTGTAGCCCTGAACACGAATGACTTGTTCCAATTGATCATCTTCAGCAGCATGACAAACAAGTAGGGAGCCATCCACCAAATGTAGGATTCTTCGCGATTTCGCGCCTGGATGGTATCAATGGTCCGCGTGGTTCTCGCCATACCCAGCCACATGACCAGCCATAAGATTCGCCACGTAATAAGTCCCACAGACAAGTCAGTCACCAATTCTAGGTTTTCATGCAGTCTTCCGACGCCCAAGTTCAAGTTCAATGCAAGCATCATGAAGAAGAGCAGTTGTAGCAACGAACTGATTATGGGCATCATGTAGAAACCGGTGTGCCAAAAGACCAACACTTTCTGCAACCAATTCAGTTTGCTGCTCGGGCCGAGGAGCATCTTCCAAGTGGCCATCTGTTGAATGGCACCACGACCCCACCGAATGCGCTGCTTCAGAAAGGCCTCGAAAGTCCAAGGCGCTAGACCGATCTGCAGCCTCTCATGCACATACACGGATTCGAAGCCCTGAGCTAGTAGCATGAACGACGTGTTGGTGTCTTCACTGACGGAATGCGGCTGAAATCCACCAATGGAATCGAGATGGGAGCGTCGGAAGACTGCGCCGGTGCCAATGCAGGTGGCCATATTGATGCTGTCTCTATGGGGGAGTATCTTGTCATAGATCATGACGCAGGAGCTGTTGAGAAGATCCCCAGCAGGCAGATTGTAGTAACACTGTGGGATTTGGGCGAAGGCCACATTGGGGGAGTCGAGCAGGTATGGTAGCATTCGACGCAGGAAGGAAGGATGCAGGATCATGTCGGCGTCCACTATGACGATGTACTCGCTATCGACGCTATGCTTGAGACCGTAGTTCAAGTTACCACATTTGAAATGGTGTGGGACGCCTGGGAGCTTGGTGCGACGCAGGTACTGAAGAGTTTGGCCCCCGTCCTCAGCTTGCAAAGTCTCGCAGAAAGCTTTGAGCTCATCTTGACCACCGTCATCCAAAACCAGCACTTTAAAACTATCCTGCGCGTAGTCCAAGCTCAGAGCGGCGCGAATGGTTTCCGTCTGAATTTTAGTAGGCTCATTGCAGCAAGGCAGGAGAATGTGTACGATGGGGCACTTGATATGTTCGTCTTTGATGTCTAGCGGCTGGAGGGTGCGACGACGGCTGGGTGGCAGCAAGTTCTCAATAGCAGACAGGAGGGAGGTGAGAAAATACAAGCACTCGCAAACCAAGAGCAGAAGCAACCAGGGGGAGGCCATGGTTTGTCGACTGTATCGAATGTAGAGACGGAATTTGAAAACCAAGTAGTTTAACGTAGCAGCAATGTAAGCAAGGAAAAAAAAACAAGTGACGAGGTGCATTGCCATCTTTCGGTAGTATAGTACCTTCTCGTCGTCATCACTGTAACTCTTCAACACGTCTCGCTGTATAACCCACCCCATGATACACAAGTGTGTATAAAAATTCTAAGCAAATTTGGCAGCTGGTCACATATAAAGAGGAGAATTATAGTTCAATGAGCAAGTAATTTATACCTGCTGCATCCCCCACTACTTTTATTCACTTATCAAAAGCACCCACCAAATGTTAACTCCACAAGGATGATTTGCAACCTTTCATTCTCCACAACAATTTTGAACGCCTAATTCTCCACAAGTATTTGTAACGTTTAATTCTGCACTACTATTTTTGCAACGTCTAATTAGACTCCACAACCATTTGGAACGTTAAATTTTGCGCAGCTTATTTGATTTGCAAAGTCCGATTCTGGACCACAACTATTTGCAACGTTTAATTCGAGACATGAATATTTGCCGTGTTTACTCAACCCCACCTCCCACTCATATTATCAGACTTCATTATCTGTCACCAGCTGAGAGGAGCTAGATACACATCCTTTAGGAACGAGCATGACTTATAAATAATTACGACTTCCAAGTTTCCAAACTCCAAAAAAATTTGAATAATTCTTGAAACCCAAAGACCAAGTTCATGATCTAGATTATTGCAAGTTACAATAATCAATTACTTCTCTTGCCTCTCACATACATGCCTCTTAAACATTTCCATTAATTTTATAGAAAAATCATGGTAGCTGCTAGGATTGGGCTGTTATTAAAAATAGGATCAGACCCTGGCAGTTAATTATCAGGAGTGGTTGTTTGGATTCAGAGTCATAGTGCTCAAGAAAGTCAAAGACCCGGTTTTGATATACAACCACAGTGCTCAAAATTTTAAGAAATTCAAATAGCCGACATAAAGCTGCCCGTTCAAATGTACCGGTTCTTTCATGAAAACTGCTGATTCTTTACAGTTTTCAGAATAACCGAGACCGGCAGTTCTTTGAAATTCCAAATTTTTTCAAAGAATTAAAACTGATGGTTATCTTACTGCTAGAAGTAGCTGCCAATTGCTGGATTTTGCAAAAGACTTAATAATGGATGGAAAACATGTCTTCAAACTTACTTTTCACTTTTACCATTTTAATACTATAATCTAGCTTTCATCTTAGTCACTCAATTTTTACTCTATGATGACTAAATATTCAGATAAAATGAAAAAAGATAGTAACAAGTTCCAACAATACTTCAAAAACATTGGCCATCCTATTGGGCTTGTCCCACAAACCAAATGAATTAAGTCCAAAATTGATAATTATTAAGTTCTCAAAAGTAATTAAATAAATGTCCAGTGTGCCTTATGCCAAAATGTGCAAGTGTTTCTTTCTCCAAGATAATATCCTCATTCAGAACTGTTGAAACTATCCCAATGAGCTCAAGAAACCTACTTTTGTTGCTTGGGGATGATAGGAAACTGTAATTTATTATGTATAGTTCAAATGATTTGGATGGTTACTAGGTTGAAGCAGGTAAAGTAATAGAAACATTATATGCATTTGCACTTAAATCCTGTACTTCTTTCATATTAAACCCACATAATAGTTCATCAACATAGGTATGTAAAGTAAGATACTATCCATGAGCCATCCATTGAGCTTATAAAAATGTGCTTCCAAAACAAGTTAAGAGTGACAAAGCCAGGTAAAGTTAATAAAAATACATACTACAATGAATGGTAAATCTATGTTTGGGTCTACTTCAACACAAAATTATATTTAGTGAAATATATATGTAGTAATTAATTTAGGATGTAATAGATCATTAAGGATGTCATTGCATAATTTTTTCAATTTTTTTATGTTTTGAACATACTTGACACACATTAAGTGCAAAAAGGTTTGTAGTGTAAAAGTAAACTTCACAGTTCTACTTGCATTTCAAAAGCCTAAAGAAAAAACTTATTGAGACAATGTGAAATTTGAAAATGAATTCAACAATCTCATTTGTGCATTAATTATTATTTTTTCAAATTTTTTTAACATGGAAAAAATAATCAAGTGAACCAAAATTTACTTGAAATTTGATAGAACAAATTGATTCTAAATATGTGAAAATGTCCACCAAGAATTGCAACAAATATATTATATGACAATATTTGACCTTCTGACAATAAGGGTTACCTATGGAACCTACTTGTTCTATGTTTGTTGAGATTTTCAATAAATGGTGCTTCCATCATATTTGAAAGTATGTAATTCCTAACACTTGGTAATTTTGATCATTTATGTATTTGTACATTTTGAATCCCTTGCAATCCCAAGTATTTCATATATGGCTAAAATATTTTTGGTCATGGTTATCTTAATTTAGGCAATAATTATTGCTTGCCAAGACTGTCTTTGGCTAGCAACTTCACCCGTCTGTGAATTTCATCTTTACAATTTTGGACCCACTCTTTGTGAACTTTTGCAGGAAATTTAACTGTCTAGGTCATTCTTAACTAGTAAATAACTTTTATATGGTTTTGTTTTGAATCAAATTTTCATGCTTGTATAAATGTCACTCAAGAGAGATTAAGCCTTTTACACTAAGCTTATTAAAGTCAACTACTCTTTAATATGCAAGTCACTGGGATAGAGACCATTGTAAAGTCTACCGAAATAGTCTTCAAAGTTTCTAACGACATGATAGAGCCTCTCTAACATGCCCTTCCCATTAAAAGATGTCTTAAGCAAAGTGGGCCTCATGCTGAAACCACCTTAGTGGGGCTCTAAGGCATCATGGGAATTCAACCAAAAATGGCTTCACAAGGCTTGATTCCTCAAGGGGTCAAGTGGAACCTAGGCTTAAGAGTTTGGGTTGGCTAAGGTGACAAGCTCGAATTTGTGTCAGTCAAGAAGATGACTTGAGGTTGTACTAGGGATTGTAATGCAAGTGTCACAACCCCACTTTGAGGGAAGTGTGAGGTCGCCACTCACACTCCCGAAAATGGGACTTGGGAGTCCTCTGAGACTCCCGAAAACTTAGAGCGCGATCGCAAGGGTCTAAACACCTTGCATTGAAGCGTTCTTTACACCGTTGAAAAGGTCTTCAAGTGTAGATGTCCAAAATGGCCTCGTATGAACCATTTGGACATCTGCAACACAAGTTATGGTTGAAAGAAAGGTCGAGAGTCAAACTGGCAGTTTGACTCCCAACCACTAAAAGTCAGGAATCGACCCGATTCCAGTGCGTGCAAGTGAAGTGCAACACACCGTTGGAAAGCTCTCGAGGAGAGCTACAACTTTGGTTTAAACCTTGTCCCGATCCAAGTTCAGCGCGAGAAGTTATGAGCGTCCAAAGTCTCAAGAGTCCAAACTGGGACAGTTTCGGGACTCCACTTTGGGAGTCCTGGGAAAAAGAGCCATTTGGATGTAAGTGCGGTGAAGAGCTGTAGAGAATACTATATGGGGGAAGGTGGTGGCTTCACCCGAGTCTGGGCCGTGGTGAGTCAAGTGAGTCCAAGGTAGCCCGTGGTTTGTCCCAACACCAAAAAGGTGCAAAATGAATTCTAACCAATTTGTTAGTTGGATTTGGATGCAAGACCGTGAAATTGAATAAGCTTGTCCCTCTTCTTGGTCTATCCTAGAGCTTTCAACACGCCCCTCTTACCCCTTTAAGTGCTGGAAGCTGGGAACATGCCCCGAGTCCCAGAAATTCCGCAATTGAGTGATTTAGCCCCACTTGGGGCTAACTTGGGACTTGGGAGCGCATCACGTGGTATCAAAGTTCCAGTTGAGCTCAGTGCACTTCTTGGGAGTTCTAAATGGTGCCCAAGAAGAATCGGAAGCAAGCCCAAGACACCATGTTGGAAGAACCCAACGAAAACTGTGTAGTCCCGCCGGAATCAATTGGGGAGGAAGACCAAGATGAGCCCGAAAATGAGGAGGAACAACGGAGCTCGGTCTTATTCACCCAGGAACAATTGGAAGTCCTCTTCAAAATGAATAGGCCCGACTTTAGTGAGCTAGTTACGGCCTTCAAAGGAAGAACATCCAAGGATGCGAAGTTCCAACCAGCCAAACCTGGGAACTTCAATGGTGCCCGTGACCAAAAGGTTATGGATGTTTGGCTTGCGGAAATGGAGGATTATTTGCATGCCGCCAAGGTTGGATGGCATTCGACCGTGGAGCTTGCTCAGTCCTACTTGAAAGGCTATGCCACCATATGGTGGAGGACATTGAAACAAGAGGAAGGGAAGAACCATGGCTACACTTGGGAGTTTTTTAAGGAACGTGTCGAGACTGAATTTGTTCCAAGGAACTCCAACTATATCTTGAGGTGCAAACTTCGTGACCTTGTGAATGCCACAAATGAAAATTTGAGGCAATATGTGAGGGCTTACTCCGAATTCATGCTCGCGATCCGGCACATGCATGAGTTGGACCGCGTGTGCCAATTCGTGATGGGGCTTCCAACTTGGGCCAAACGAAAGCTTGAGGAAAATCACTATCCGAAACCATCACGAAAGTGGAAGGCTTCTTGGATGTGGGGCAAAGTGAAAAATCTAGGTTCAAGAAAGAAACAAGTTTCTTCACAAGAAACCAACGCATGACAGTGAATGGAACCGTGGGCAAGGAAGCCCAACAAAGGATAAGCCCAAACAATTCCAAGGCGTGGGGTTTAAACCCAACGGGAACTTTGTGAAGAAGGGGGCTCCTTTCAAAGGGAGTTAACCCAAGGGAGATGTTGGGGTGAAACCCAAAGGAGCATGTTTCAACTGCAACGAGATGGGGCATTACTCCAAGGATTGCCCCAAGTCCAAAGCAGGGAATGGGGGCTCTAAGGTAATTGCCCTCAATGCCAACCTAGCCCAAGCTGAATGCAATCGACTTATTTTCTTGAAGGGGAAGATTGCTAAGCGGGATTTGTTATGTCTTTTGGACACAGGAGCTTCTCACAACTTCATAACATGAAAAAACGTTTAAAGGATGGAGCTCCACTTGGAGGAGCTCAAGGCACCCATCAAAGTGCATTTTGCGGATGGGGTTCCCCATCCCACTACGTTGTAAACAAAAGAGGTGTTTTTCCAACTAGGAAATTGGAGAGGAAAGGTGAACTTGTTAGTGTCCTCCTTGGGTGGAATGGAGTGCGTTTTGGGAATGGAGTTCATCACCCAAAATAATGTGCTTATAGAAGGGCACAATAGGCTAATTAGGATTCCTTCCAAAAGTGGGATCGTGAAAGTGAAGGCGCATGAGATGCCTCGTGTGGGTGGGCCAACCATCCACTTTATGTTAGGAAAAACCTGGGGGAAAAATGCGTGGGAGGTTACGGCATGTTGTGTGTCATGCAGGTGTTGGATGAGTATGAGCCCAGGGAAGCCACCAAGTTGGTAACTTCCGCCAAATGCATAAAGCAAGTTTTGGAAAAGTTTCCGAATGTGATGCCCGAAGAGTTGCCCGAAGACCTACCCCCGAGAAGACGAGTTGATCATGTGATTGAAGTGGTACTGAGAGTGGCACCTCCCGCCAAGGCCCCATATAGAATGAATCATGAGGAGTTGAAAGAACTTAAGGTTCAACTTGAAGAACTCTTCACGAAAGGTTACATCAAACCAAACAAATCACCATATGGGGCACCCGTCCTTTTTGTTCACAAGAAGGATGGGACGTTGAGAATGTGTGTGGATTATAAAACACTCAACAAGGCAACAATGAAAAACCAGTATCCTTTGCCTCGCATCGATGATCTATTTGATCATTTTTCGGGAGCCAAGGTTTTTAGTAGGATTGATCTACGTTCGGAATATTACCAAATTCAGATCACGGCAGGGGATGAAGAAAAGACTGCTTGCCGCACAAGGTATGGCTCATTCAAGTTCTTGGTGATGCTTTTTGGGCTCACCAATGCACCCGCCACATTTTGCACTCTCATGAATGACATTTTCCGGGAATGGCTTGATGACTTTGTGGTCGTTTACATAGATGATATTTTGATCTATAATGGCTCCTTGGAAGAGCACGCAGAGCACTTTCGCAAGGTGTTCCAGAGACCAAGGGAACATAAATTGTATGCCAAGCTCGAGAAGTGCGAATTTGGGGTGATGGAAGTGGACTTCCTTGGGCATAGGATAACTCAAGAAGGTTTGAAGATGGATGATCACAAGGTCAAGGCAATTGTGGATTGGGAACCACCCAAGTCGGTGTCGGCCTTAAGATCCTTTTTGGGATTGGCCTCCTACTATCGCAAGTTCATCAAGAACTTTGCGAAGATAGCCACGCCTTTGACAAACCTCTTGAAGAAGTCCGCCATCACTTACGAATGGGAGGGAGCATGCGACGAAGCCTTTGAGACCTTGAAAGGCATTTTGGTGAAGGCACTAGTGTTGAAGTTGCCCAACTTTGACAAGGACTTTGAGATCCATTCTGATGCCTCCGACTTTGCAATTGAAGGAGTCCTAGTGCAAAAAGGAAGACCGGTGGCATTTGAGAGCAAGAAGTTGAATGAGACAGAACGAAGGTGGCCAACACATGAGAAGGAAATGTGGGCGGTCATACATTG
>Ga0116229_10002532_pt1 | contig 29647 bp, 13 predicted proteins | sample S1TSphgellanicum_3_FD_87313 | JGI IMG/M metagenome (GOLD analysis project Ga0116229, IMG submission 87313) | Host-associated microbial communities from peat moss isolated from Minnesota, USA - S1T2_Fc - Sphagnum magellanicum MG | ecosystem: Host-associated > Plants > Peat moss > Unclassified...
AATTTATTCTCAATTCTCATTGGCTCTAGAAGGATGAAGAGGCCATTGATTGGAGCAAAGGATTTCAAAGCTTTCATTGGACAAGGGGAACAAGCTCAAGGAAAGTCATGGAAGCTTACCAAGGGATTGGGTGTATGTGGAAAAAAAAAAAAAAAAAAGGGCGAAGTGTGAAGGAGAATTTTTTAGTTCTTATGTGTGGAGAGGTGTTCATGGAAAGGGTGTGTGCAAGAATCAAATATGGAAGGAAGTTGTGTGTAACAAGTACTTGTAGCAAAGCCTCTGGATTTTTGATTCAATTAGTTGTTCCTCCCAAATCCACCGTTGGATTTGTGTCAAAATGAAATCGGTTTTAGTTTGGAAGGTGTAAAAGGTTCTCCCCAAATTTCAGCATCATTGGGTTTGCTATCAAGGAGCTACACTGGTTGGAAGTAGAGGGTGTTGTAGTGGAGTTCATGGAAGGATTTCCATGACAAAGCCTCTGGATTTTTATTTCAATTAATTTTTCCTCCCAAATCCACCGTTGGATTTGTGTCAAATTTAAACCAATCTTATTTTGCAAGGTGTAAAAGGTTCTCCTCAAATTTCAGCATCATCGGAGTTGATGTAAGGGAGCTACACTTGTTGAAAGTAAAGGGGGTCGAATTGTTTGTTTTTTCCTTCAATTTAAGCAAAGTGATTTTTAGTTCAAAGCTTAACTCTTGATCAAAAAAATAAAAATAAAAATAAAAACTTATGAGATTTTGTAACATGGCTCCTTTTATATTAGCTTTCCAAAAATTCAATGCATGTTAGATTAGGAGGTTATATGTAGATGTTATGACAAATGGAACGAAAAGGTTCCAACCATCAAGCGTGACATTGGATTGAACATGAACATATGACTCCTTCATATTCCATCATGGTGAGTTACGATTATCTCACAATGTCTTTATATCTTCAAATTGGACACAATGCATTAGATCCTTAGTGAATTTCATTACTTACTTTGAACCACCTTACTTGTTAAACTACAATAACATAGTAATTCCACTTCTAACTGGTTTTTTTTTGAGTGCATATCTTAATGGTGAAGGTGTGCAAGAATTCTTCACACACTAAGACTCCTCCTATCGCAAAGTCAGAGGCATCGGAGTGGATCTCAAAATCTTTGTCAAAGTCGGGTAACTTCAACACCAACACTTTCACCAAAATGCATTTCAAGGTTTCAAAGGCCTCATTGCATGTTTCATCCCATTTGTAAGTCCCAGATGACTTCTTCAAAAGGTTGGTCAAAGGTGTGGCTATCTTTGCAAAGTTCTTGATGAATTAAAGTAGCCACATAATTTTTTCAATTTTGTTTTGTGTTTTACTTTTAAGGTTAAACTTTTATGAACTCATCTCAACATGACACATGTATTTTAATGTGAAAATGTAAAAGAAAATGCTTCCATTATATAGTTTGTGAAATGAGATCTTGAAAACAAAACATATGGGTTAAATCTTTTAGTTGCACCCTAGTTATAATTGAATTGCAATTACAAAAAGATTTTTCCACATGCTTTGTGTTTGATTTTAATTTTGTAAATAATTTGAAATTTATATTGAATCATCTAACATAATTTTTTAGATTGATTATTTTATTTATTTAATATAATATTTATTTTTATAATTGATGATTTGAATTCAAATAAAATCTAATTATTACTCACCTAAATTAACAAAAATTAGTATTTTAATTATTTGAATTAATTATCCAAATTTAAATAGCTAGTTAATTAGTGAATTTAAATAATTAATTATCCAGTTTTAGATATTCATTTATTTATTATCTGAATTAAATAGAAAAATAATTGTTTAAATTTGACTAATGAATTCATATGAATATTTTATTATTTATTTTAATTAATTAGTTTTTAACAATTAAATATATTACATATCAATTATTAATTAATAATTTATTAACAATTAATGGCATTTAGGTGGCCACTTAGTGGCAACATAGTGGCCAACTAGTTGCACAAACAAACTTTAAAATTGAAAATTAATTACAAAGTTTAGACCTCATGGACAGTGGGAATGCAGACATGTGGCGTAATTGCACATATGAAAATTGTACATTAATTGCAAAAAAATTGTTTAATGTGTAGCTCATTTTTAACTATCCTAATTTAGTTACATGTTTCAACTACAATGCAACTCCTCAAAAAATCATATGTAATTAACTACATGTGTAAATACGATGTGTATAAATTATCATAACAAAACACATTTAGAACTACAATGCAACTATTGAACAACTAACTTATTTTTTACATGGAAAATTATTTATTAAATTGTCATATTTATAAAGTGTAGTTACACTTTGGACGATGTAGTTGCAACATAATTGTACTTGAATGGTTTTTAAGCTCAAGTTGCAGGGCAAGGTGGTCTTCATGGACATGATTTCTCATAGTGAATCTCAATTGCCAAACTTCACTAATTAAAATGATTGGTAATAGGACTTTTAGGTAGTCAAAACTCCTAGTTAATCGAAATCAAATTTTCACAAACCTTAATGGTAGGAGGAACTTGAATTTAAACATTAAAAAGTAGTGGGCTTGAAAACCTAGGTGCTGAAGGTGACACAACCAAGTCATCATCAATAAAAAAAGGATAATAAAACCAAGGTAGTTGCAAAGGGACAAATGCCACCCATTTCCAAGAGAAAAGGAGTTAAATAATCAATAATTTTGCTTTGATTTCTAGGAAGAATAGACTTGTGAGGCAACAAAAGAAGACCCTAGGATAAACTCTTCAATAGTTGAACAACTTGCCAAGAAATTACATTTGATAACTTACAATGTAAGTAGTTTAAACCTTAAAGAAGAGATATATAAAGTTAGGCTTTACAATTAAAGTTGAACATCACATGTAAATATCATTTTCCTCAAAGAGCCTAATCATAGAGGTGATAAGGTAGCCAACTTAGGTAAACTGGTGTCAAAAGAAGCCAATAATTAGGTAATTGAAGCATTTATGAGGTATGGGAATCTCTTGGATGGGCATGGTGTTGGATGAAGAGGCACTTACATTCTTTTAAATGCCAAATGGGCTAAGTTAATGGCACCTATCAACATAGCTTTCAATAGTAGAGCCTAATGGATTGAAATCAATGACCCCCGAGAGGAGACATAGGCATAATAAATGTCTAACTCCTAATGAATCTCCAAATTGTTGGACCAACTATGGGAACATTTAAAAATAATAATGCTAAGGGACTACAAATGGATGGTATGTGGTGATTTCAATATGATGGAAAGCCTTGAAGACAAATCATCCTCATGTGGAATGATGATACTAAGAATTTTAAAAATGGTGTGGAAGACATGAAAGTTGTACTAAACATATAAGAGCTTGCTTGTTATGTTGGAAGCTTAAGATTCTCATGTGGGACAATCATATAGAGGAGGAAGAGTGGTGTTAACACATTTAGATCACATTTATTTATTTTTCAATAACATATCAAGAGCTACCTTCACGGTGAACATGGAGATCATGAGAGGAGATGCAAGGTATGATCGCCATCTGATTTCAATTAAAGTTGAAGTGTGTGATTCACTCCCACAAAAATCTTATTAAAAGATGAACACCCAATTTTTTGACATGGTGAAGAAACTAATTGAATCAATTTGGCTAGTAGAAAGTAAGGAGAAGTCTTTCATAGTCAAATTGTGCAAAATAACTAAGTTATAGAGAATTTTGTGAAGTAGGGTAACTAAATTTATAGTTGTTGAGGATTAACTCAAACAAGAGCTTGAGGTTGCTTAGGTGAAGTTGTAGGGTAATGTTCATAATGTGCACCTACAACAAGTCATAGGTGGTCTTTAGGAACAAGTGAATGTTTTGGAAGATGTGAAGGTGGAAGGTATTTGGATATGATTTTAAATCAAATGGATGGGAAGGGCAATTGGGGTTCAAAATATTTATTTGAAGGAGTTGGAAAATAGTTGCAATACAATCATCACCTATTTTTAAAAAAATGAAGGGGGTATTGTTAAGACCCCAAAGGAACTAGAAAGGAGTTGTACTTTCTATGAACATTTATACATACCAAAAGAGGTGTTAGCCTCAATCTTAGTGAAATTCACAGATGACATGAATGATGTCCTAGCTACCCCAATTAAAAAGGAAGAACTTCAAGCAATTACAAGTTCCATGGTTAAAAAGAAGGCCCTAAGACCAAATGTCATTGTGATAAAAGAATTTTTTCAATTCTAGCACATCAATGGTCAAGACTTCACCATGATTTCAGATTTTGTCAAGAATGTAGGTTTCCCAAATGTATCGTTCAAAATCTAATAACTTTGTTTTTCAAGGTTAGGGATAAAAAGGACTTGGGAAATTGGCACTTCATCTCATTCCTAAATATGGCATACAAATTCTTTGCAAAAGCCTTGTAATGGTAGCTATAACCAACCTTAATAGTGACCAAACTACCTTTCTCCCCCTTAAGTAAGCCTTGTAGTGGCAACTATAACCAACCTTCATGAATGTCATTAATAGCGACCAAACTACCTTTCTCCCCTAGAAATGATATCTAGGGAATCAAAATATCATGTGGTGAAAAGTAGTAGATCAACTCCCAATAAGTTGATGATATTTCTTTGTCATTTGTAGACAATATTGACAAGATGGTAGATTTCTTCAACAACTTTTTATGCATTTTAGGGTTGGAATTAAGTTGGGAGAAAAGCTTAGCTTATTGGCATGGGACTTCACACTTTAGGCTGATTTAACTAAGGAAATTAAATTGAAATGGGCAACAAAGGGTGATTTCTTGAAGCTATTGGGTACACCCTTTGGTTTAAGCCTAAAAATTCCAGATTTGGATTTTTTCCTCGTAGATAAAATTAGGAAACACCTAGGTATTGAACTTTTTTCCATTTATTAATCATGGGAAGAATAATCATAATTAACTTTGTGCTCAATTTACCTTTTAGTTTTTCATTACAATTTGGGAAAGTTCACCAAATGCGTGTGTAAGGTTATTATTCGGAGTTACTTTTAGATTACCAAGATCACAATACAAGGACCAAGGTCAATTGGATGAATTGATATGCATAACGAAAGATAGGAGGTTTGGATCTTGTGGGTCCAAAATAAGCACTCAACGCATTATTACAATGCATTGTTATGTAAGTGGATTATGGTGGTACTTAGCTAGGTGAATCTAGCTTCAAGTTGATCTTAAAATATTGCATGAACTAAGCCCATCCATCCAAACACAAGGCATGGACTCTTGACATTCATTGGACTATGGTTAAGGTCATGTGTGTACACTAGGGTCCAAAATTTGGAATATAATCTCCAAGGTGTGGAAGTTGATGAATAGGTCGATTTAGGTGAAACCTTGTACACTAACCAAACCTATTGAAAAAGTCAAAATATGATGATCAACTTTCTTTTAAGGTTATGGTGCTAATTAGCCATTGGTCCAAACTAATTCTCCCCAAAAAATATTTTTTTCAAAAATTTCAATTTTGGGTTTGGTTTTAAAACTGAATTTAGGTTAGAACTCATTACTGGTTTCAGTTCCAAACATTAGATTTAGTTTTCAATAATCAAAATTAGAACTACGAATTTTTTGATCGAACTCATATTTGTGTTTTTTCATAGTGGATTTTAGGAATTTAAGGTCATGTTTTAAATTTGCAACAATTTTTACTACAACAACATTGCTTGATGAAGCAATGTTAAAATGAATAATATTAAATTGTGCATGAGAAGATGTAATAACAACATTGCATAGTGAAGTAATGTTAGGATTAGTAGTACTAAAGGTGCATGAGAAGATTCAAAGAGAACAAAGTTAGAAGGAAAAAATTTAAGGGGAAAAATAGGAAGTTGAAAGCCAAAAAGGGCCTTGTACTTGAAAATTGATGGAGGTTTTAAAGGTGCCTTTAGACACAAAACTTGCAACAATTTAACATTTGAGTAATGAAAGAGCTCAAAGAACTTGAAAGATAAACCCACACACCAAACAACCAAAAGAAAAAATGGAAAACATGTAAAGCCCTTGAATTGAAAAAAAATTAGGATGGTTGGCCATTTCATAGAAATTCAATTTGAAGAAAGTTGCCTCCAAGGCAAACTTGATGATGAAGATGAAAAGCTCAAAAATTGCATCTACAATTATTGTCAAGCTTCAAATCCCCATCAATGCAAAATCTTGCGTGCCCACAAATTGTTGTTTTATAATATTATCGCTTGAAGCTTGAGCTTCCAATATGCACATGATGATTCATTCATGACAATTAATTACAAGTCTACAACTTCAATATATTGAACATCAACCTTGTTACTTGAAGTTTCACAAGCCAAACCAAACAAGAACTTTAATGCCACAAAAGAATAATGCAAAATGCACTATGCAATGCACACATTTTATAAGCGCCTAACTAGTTAGCATTTGGAAGTCCCAAGTCTCAACCACTTGGAGGTTTGCGTTAGGTGGTAGGTGGCATGTTTTCAACATTTTCATTAAATCTATAACCATGACAAATTACAACCATACAATGAAAAAAGATTGGCAAATTTAATGGCCATCATTGTGCCAATGTGTAAACTTAATAACTTTCTATGTCAAATTTTTAAACAAACCCTTCTTTTATGTGTGAACTTTAATGACCTCGCCTTTTTGTTCTTAGCAAATTGGTGACATAATTTTTAAGGGTTTAGCTTTTTTTTGCAACATTGAGTGAGCAAGGTACATTAGGGTTTTAAAATTTTCAATTTGAGGAAAATAATATTTAAAAAGATTCCTTTGGGGAGAGGTCATTGGATTTTAAAGGGTTTTTTTGGGGCAAAACTTCACCCAAAAAAAAACTTTGTTTATACATATTCACAACATACAATGAACTTTTAAAAGGTTAATGAAAAAGTATGAATGGCTTGTGTAGGGTAATACTCTTGTAACAATTGCCGTCCAAGGTAATCATGGGTGTTTATTGTGGGAATGTCTTGTCCTAAAGGTGTTTACTAATGTTGTGCGTGTAAATGGTTCAAGATTCACACTCTGTGTGAGTGTAAAATCATGTAAATATATTGTATGTCATGTAAAATAATGTAAACATAAAAATTAAAATTAAAATTAAAAATTAAAAAAAAACATTTATATGGTATTACACAGTTGTGTAAAACAATGTAAATGTGAAACAAATACACTTCTATGATTTTAAGTGTAAAACAACGTAAACATTGTGATTTTTACTTGGGGAGGGGGGCAAGGGATTTTATAATACTTTTGGTGTTAGGTCAATCAAATGGCCCATTGCAAAAAAAAAAAAATCATAAAAACATTTGTGTTTTGGGATGCACCACAACTAATTAAATTAATTAATATGAATCACAATAAGTCCTAAGCTCTTGTAAACGCATAGGCCAAAAATGGTGATGAACAAAGTTAGGAATCAAAGTTCTCATAAGCAATGAGGTGGGGGAAAATGTGTATTCATATTCCCTATATTGGTAAAAAAAAATGCTAATGTTTGAGGAGCGTGGTGCCAATAGCAGCTATAATTACGGTAAGGACAAGACTCAGCCAAGAGCAGGCATCTCCAGCAACAAAGTAAACAACCCTGCACCACCCAACTCCCCAATCTTAAAATCTCCATTAAAACCCTAAACCTCACACCCTAAAGCTTCATACAAGCCATGCACTGTTGTTTCCCCCCACCCCTCCCTCTCCCCACCATTATCCATTTCTTCCATGTTCAACAGCAGGCTGACAGAGAAACTTACCGATACTGAGACAGGAGATCATCCAATAATTACAGCAAGTCCATGATAATCTGGCCAAGGAATATGGCAATGACAGAACCCCAAACCTCAACATGCGTGAAGCAGTTCCAATGTAAGATATCCATGGCTGGATTGACATTCACCAACACAGCCACTGCAATCACCCACAGGCAGCTTAGACGATACAGGTCAATAATCAGACACATTATATAAGAAGGGGATATAGAATATCACTAGGCTTTGCCAGAGCGTGTCCAGCATAGGCCCAGAAGAGGGTTTGATTGTAAGCTTCCTCATGTTGGCCAGACCCGTACAGTTGTGGGTAGTTTAGTAATGTCCTATGGCTCAAATATCATAATTTTTTGTGAAGGGCCAATCAAAGTGGCCCATTACAGAATATATATATATTGAGCCATGTAGGATGCACCCACAACTAATTAATATGGATTTGCAATAAGGTATGGTCATTAATGGTATATAACACGACCCAAAACATTTACATGGGGTCGTGTAAGTGTATTTGACAAATATTTGGTGTCAGTGGTGTAAGTGTAAAAAGTTCAGATGTGTAAGTGTAAATGATTTACGTTTACACGAACAACACTGGTGTTTGCCAATGTAAAGCATTGGGCATAAAGAAGTCAATTTTTTTTTCTTGTGAGTATCAGGGGGAAGAAAATGAAAAAAAGAGTCCATGTGTTTGGAAAAAGTGAAATTCAGGGAGCATTTGATTTTTTTGAAATGCATGGCCTCTTGCACAGGAAGAATTCCGTCTGTACTCTTCCCTACACTAGAAATTTTCTGCTGGGTCTTTACATCGCAATGATCCGCCACACCCAACATACTTGTTATTGCAAGTAGTACAAAAGTATTGAATGATTAATTTTTCCCTGACTTCCCTTTCGCCCGCCCAAGATGTGACTGGTGATGCCCAGACTCATCTTGGTGCTGCCCATACACACACGTTGGGTCCTGTTATGCACATATGTTTTGAGCTTGAAATGGGCCTGTAGGAAAGTCCCTTTACAAGCTCAAAACATGCATTATGGATCCAAGTGTGTCTGGGCATCATCCATTTTTTTATAAAAGAAAGAGATAGGGCAAAGGGGCAGACAAGGAAAAAAGAGATGGAGGCAGTACAAAGTACTGGCTGCAATAACAACTATGTGTACATAGTACATACCAAAAGTATTGGGGTGCAATAACAACTATGTGCACATATAATGTTGCGGAGAGTTGGATTTGGGGTTGTACCTGGTATCATGTTGCTGATGAGGACCTTGGTGGAACGTTGTGTAGATTTTGAAGTACAAATCCAGCCAAGAGGGCGGCAACTGAAAGGTACACTGAGATCTGAACCTGCCTTTCAGGCTGCTGAATTCGCGGAAGGCTAGATTGCAAGCTGAAGGATTGCCATCTCAGGGCTGTCTTTCTTGATTTCTGTAACGACCAATATGTCTCAAAGTATTTTTGGGAGCCGTGTAGATGTGTTGTTGTTTGTTTGTTTGTTTTCCCTGTTGAATGACCCGGCTACCTACTCTGCGCTTCAATTAGACATACCAAAATGGTGACCCCTTTGGAAATTGGGTTGTGTGGGGGAGGGGGGCCTAACTAATAACAGGTACCATACTACAATGGTCATTTATGCACAAGAAAAAAGCAGCAAGTTATTTTTACTGTCCTAGGGCATGTTGTTGAGGCCCAGTGCATTACAGAACCCTGCCAACTCCACCTTCAAAACTTGCAAAACTGGACTTCTCATAGCATGGGCAGATAGCAAAAACTTGAGATGCTTGAAGATTTTTTGCCATTTTCAAGCTCAATTTTTTTAATGAAATAAACTTGAGAGACAAATGGCACATCAGAGGGGCAAAGAGAGAACAAGGAAGGTGGCCCTGCCAACTCCACCTTCAAAACTCGCAAAACTGGACTTCTCATAGCATGGGCAGATAGCAAAAACTTGAGATGCTTGAAGATTTTTTTTTCTTTTCAAGCTCAATTTTTTTAATGAAATAAACTTGAGAGACTAATGGCACATCAGAGGGCCGAAGAGAGAATAAGGAAGGTGGCCCTTATAACATAGGGCTATCAGTTTTTGACCTGGGATAGTATGGGTGAGAGCTGCTGTGCATTATCAGTTATCACCCGTCTACCCCACTTTCCCTTGCAATTACCTTAACATAACCGGTTTATGTGTCTGATTCAGGTAATTTTAAAGACTTTTTCCTCAGTGGGACAGGTGGGTCATGTGTGGGTTCCACTTTGTGATTTGAATCAACTGTGGGGAACACAGGAACATACCCTTGTAAAACCGTTAACAGCTGACGGGATGACATCTCACTCTACTGGGCCCGTAATTCATAGCACATAACTCATTTGTGTGTTGTTCTCACACACTTTCGGGCTTTTGCTTTTTTCCTAAGTGGGACAGGCCACCATCTCCTGGTGAGTTTCAGAATGTGAAAGGATTGTGAACACCCTTGTCATCAATGGTAGGGAAAACCAGTTACCCCGTGGAACAGGCCCTGGTAGAACCCTTATACTACTTAACGGAGTGGTGGCTCACCCTCCCTACTATGACAATGAAACAGGATCATTGTCTGCTTACCACATTCCAACCATTTCTTCTTTCCAAATTCTGTTGGAAATGTGTCTCCCTACTTCTCTACATGGAAAGAATCAGTTTCCCATCACTTGTGACCAAACATACAAATTTGAAGGATGTGAAATCCCAAGGAAAAGAATCCTAAGGTGCATACATGTCAAACAAAACCTGCCCCTTAACATTTTAATTTCTCTAGAATTTTTATCTTTGCCAAAATGAGCAGGAGATCAAATGACTAGCAATGAATCAGAAGATGATGGTAACATCCTATGCCAAGGTGGCAGTCATTAGTAAAAAAGTTTGGCCAAAATTGGCTATAAATGAATTATGACATACAAGGCTAGCTATGCATCCCTGTTAACTCCAAAATCTCAAGTTGATAGTAAAGAATGCAAAGACACTAAATACCTCCTAACAAGCATTGTCTAGGAAACGGTAATGTGGCACCTTGTACAGTTTTGTGTAGGGTTTGACTGATGTTCTTACCAAATATATTTTTATCAAATATTTTAAAAGTTCATGTAATGGCAAGTGCCAGAAAGCAGGCTAGTGGTGAGTATTATTTAATTTATTGTCTTTCTGGAGTTCTGACTTCAAATCTTGGCCAGGATTAGCAGAACATTAATAAGTATTTTTTTGGTCATGACAAGCTTCAGCTATGGAGGACACAAACTACACAAAACCTACACAAAAATAGGCTCTCCACAAAGTTTGTTATGGGACATTGGTAAAGAACCATCACCAGATGGCTCTTGTCCTTTGAATTGGACATTATGGCTTTGGTGCTTGGAAGGTACTCAGCTTTTACTATCAATTCATCAGACTTTGAGTTGGTAGTATAGAATGCCCATTGGATTGTCATTTCTGTTTAGATTTAATGGTCTTGTTGCTCCTAAGGTGTTGAGCCCTTACTCTTAATTCATCATACTTGGAGTTTGGGTAATATAGAATGCCAATTGGACATAATGGCTTTGTTGCTCCTAAAGTACTCAACCCTTATTCGCCTTTCATAACATTTGAAACTAGTAGTATGAATGGCCATCAGAAGCTTGTTGTCCATTGTGTCGGACATCATGGCTTTGTACCTCCAAAGGTACTTAGAGTTACTTTAGATGCCATCACATTTGGAATTGGTAGGGTAGACATGCCAATGTTTGAACATTTAAACTCTCAGTGAGCTTAAATCCTTGGACACAACTCAATTGCCTCTTGAGTTCAAAGAGGTATTGCTGACCTCCACTTGGTGCACCCATCACCATGAAAGTTGTTCAAACTTGGACCAAAAATGAAGATATGGAGTTTGGAAATAATGTTTGGTTTGACAAGTTAAGCGTTTAGAACTAAAGATCCTTGGAAATAACTTGATTGCCTTTGGAGTTCAAAGGAGAATTGTAGAGCTCAAGTTAGCACACCCATATCCTTTTAGATCACTTGAAACGGATAAGAAATGAGAAACATATGGGGTCTACAAGTTGAGGGGTTTTAATGTAGTTTTTTCAAGCATTTTCTCTTTAGACATGTTCATTCTTTTCCTACTTTTTTGTTGTTCAATTGCCTTTGGAGTTCAAAGGGTATTGTAGACCTCCACTTGATGCACCCATAGCCATGAAGATCATTAGAAAAGGATAAGAATTGAGGAGAAATTTTTAGTTATTGGCTTGTGTTTAGTGATGGGTGTGTTTACCCTAATAATTATGTGTGAAATTATTTTGCCACTTGGTGAAAACAATGAACGAAAATAATTGATTTTAGTTTTTCTATCACCATGTTTCACTTTGTAACAATTAGAAAATTCCCCATATTTTTATTTTAGGTTTTAGTTGGTAGTCCAAAATATAGAATTTACATAGAGTTTTTAACCTCTGTAATCCATTTATAGCCAATTTTGGTGGATGATCACCATGTTAGATCCATCACAAAATTGTTTAAAAAAACATTGGTTGGTAGTGTAAAATTTGCCCTTGATTAAGGTTTTATTTTCAATTTTGTGAGGTAGGTGGATTAACAATTATCCAAAAAAATGACTTATCCAAATTTGACCATAAGTCATAGAGGAAAATTTGTTGTATTTAGTGACATGGTAGAAGCTATGGTTTAAATATGGTGTTTTTTTTTTCCCTTCAAAATATGGTGACTTTTTGTGTCATTTTTTCCCTTGGAAAAAAACCTTTGTTGGATTCACAAATAGTTTTTTTTCTTTTATCATTAAAAATACATTTGCCAAAAAAATGTGTTGCCTTTGACGTTGCATCTTTTGAATCTAACATCATGGCTATGTAACCTTTAAGTACTAACCTTTGTTTTTGATTCATCACACTTGGAGTTGGTGTGGAATGCCCATCAAATGCCAATGGTCCTTTTAGTTCAATATCACAACCTAAGGTACTTAACTCTTGTTTTTAATGCATCACATTTGGAGTTGGTGTATACTGTCCACTAAATGATTATTGTCGGTTCAATATCATAAATTTGTAGCACCTAGGATATTCAATCCTTGTTTTCAATTTATCACACTTAGATTTGGTGTCAAATATCTTTTTAACACATCTTATTTTATGAATTGGGTTTTATGGCTTTGTAGTTTTTGAACTATTCAGGTGGTTTACATTTAAACAATTGGACCTAGGCTTCAAACTACCTTAATGTGAACTTAAAGGCAAAACGCAAGGCATTGTGTGTTATAGATGTTAACACCATGGAGTTTATTCATATGAATGTTTATCCATGACTTGTAATTAACATGTATTTGATTCCTAATTTAGTTTCACTTCATTTTTAATTAGTTTCCAGTTAACTTTTATTTCACTTATAATTATCCTTTAATTCATTTCTAGTTCACTTCTAATTATTTTTAGTTAATTCATAATTAAATCATGATTCACTTTTAATTCATTTTAATTAACTCATAATTGATTATTATTTCCCACATTGATGGACATGGGTCACATGGGTGCACATGGGTCATACATGGGTGAACATGGGCCACATGTAGATTGAAAGTCTTTGAGAAGTTTTTTTTAGTTAGGTGCCCAATGGGTATAAATAAAGGTAGAATCCCACATTACCTTTAATTTGTTCAACACTAGTTTTGAATACATATCTTTTTCATGATCTTGTTTTGTTATTGTCATGTTTTTGTAATAAAATCTTGTTGCATTCACATTGTGCACATATTGTGTTTTCGTTTTTGATTTTTTTATTCCATGACTTGAATTTAAAACTAGGCTTACTTTCGTTCATGTGGTTTGGAAATCTTGTTGTTTAATTCTTTTTGTGCTTGTGATATTATGGGTCAAGTTGCAATTTTAGATTTTTTATAGGCCCAAACCTAATTATTCAAATGTAAATTGTTCCTTACCTTTTAGTTTAAAATTCATCAAAATTTGAAGTTGGTAGAAAATAACTCCCACAAAATGGTTTTTTATCTTTGAGTTAGGCATCATGGCTTTATTGTTCCTAAATTACTCACCCCTTAGGACACCTTGAGTAGTTGCATTTAGGTAAAAATACCCTACGATGAACCAAAATTAACATTTCATAATCCATTTTAAAAGTTCATTTTCTTTGTATTTTGAATGTATTTAAAACCCAATGAATTGGTTCAAATCATGTTTAAATTAACATATTTTTCCATGTTTAAGTTTATACCACCATTTAAACACTTTTTTTGAACATTTTAATATTTTTATTAAATTTTGGTCTAAAAACATCAGTATTCATATCAAAGTGAACGTTGCCATTTTGAAATATTGTAAATGGAATATATTCACAAATAGGATATCTCTTTATTTGATTTTTTGATCTTAAATGTTATCAATGTTTGAAATGTTGTCCCACAATTCCAAAAACATTGTAAACACATTTTGATACAAAAGTTCATATTCATTATTTTGAAATGTTTTTTTCATTGTTGAAACATTTCACGTGTTAGTTTTACAAAAAATCATTTTTATATATATAATGAGAGATAAAAGTTATATTACAACAACGACTTAAAAACTACTACAATAACAATCCATTTTGTCCATTACAATTTGCAACTACCCACTTTCAACTTTAGAAGGTTTGGTTGGTTTCCATTAACATCAAATTTCTAATCTAAAGGTTTAGATAGGGTTTCATGATGTAAGTCCTATAAATAGAAATAGTAGATTTAAAACATCTAGAGTTAAAATCAATAAATCAAACTTCCAAAGTTGAAGGGGCAAATATTTAATGGAAATGTGCCCTTACTTTTAATTCACCACCCTTGGATTTGTAATGTAAAATGCCCATATTGGCTACCTATGTATGTTGCATTGTACATAATGATTATGTTGTTCCTAAGGTACTTATTATACTTGATGACTCTACAACCCAAAAATTGTCAAGCTATCCAATTTTGCAACTCCCCATGTTTTAACTTGCTTTATAGTGTCACAAACATTAAGGGTAAAAGGAAGATAAATTGTACCCCAAATTTATTTTGTCGACTTGTAGTGTTCAACAAATTGAAAATATTGCAAAAAACCATCATAAAATTGTTGTACATTGAATGTTTTAACTTGAATGACCAAAGGCAAGACACATTTTCATTATTTTGCATTCAATTGAATATTCTGTGTTTAAAATACCCCCAAGCATATATTTTCCTCTTTTCAATGAATTTTTTTTTACTTTTGATTTTATTTTATTTTTGCAAGTAGATTTTCATAAGTTCAATAGAAATTCATGATGAGTTTTTATTATATTTCCATTCATTTTGATGCTACTTGCATGTTTTTACATGCATGACATAGATAAAAGTGAGAAATAAATATTTCTATGTTCAATTTACGATGCTTCCACCCCTAAACATTAAAATAAATTCAGTAAAACCACCCGATAATCCATTGAGTTTAAATAAAAGAATAAGAACTACAAAATTTGAAATACATTCTTGCAAACATTGTGCAAATAGTCATAACAACAAATTGTTAATACATTTTCACCTTTTGCACTATCAAAATAATGGAAAGACTATTCTAAAATGTAAACAATCATGTAGTAGTGAACAACATCTTGAAAAAACTTGGTATACTGAAAAAATGAAATATAATTTACGAAATGGAAATTAATCAACAATGCCCTTCCTTGGCACCCAAACAAAGGCATAAGTGCCTAAGAAGAGAGTGGTGCCATCCAAAGTGAACAACAATGCCTCCTTATAAAAAAAATGATTACCAAAAATAATTTGAGAAATTAACAATACCATGTTTTAGGTCTATGAATTAAATATCACCAATTAGAAGTCTAAATAAAAGTAAATTTTAGTAGTAAAAAATTGGGAATCAAATTTTGTAAAAACATCAGTAATCAAAATTAGTACTCAAATCTTTTAATTTAAATCTACCAACTTCTTTTTAAAATTAAGGTTTTAACAAAACTTTTAGAAATATCCAAGGATTATGTGCTTCAAAAATTTTAGAATTTATAGTTCATGAAAGGTAACAAATTGTTTGGTGGAAAATTCTATAAAAATTAGTTGATGCAAGCTTCTAAAAAAGTAATTGATGAAAACCTCTAGAAAGATTAATTGAAATTTTTTAAAAAAAGATAAATTGATTGTATATATAAACTTTTAGAAGATTAATTAATAAAATCTTCTTAAAAAATAATTTGACCAAAGTTTTTAAAAAATTAATTGGCAAAAAATTCTAAAAGATTAGTGGCAAATAGGGTTGTCACAACGTTTGGGCATTCATCATGACATGATGCAATGTGTTAGTCTAGACATAGATGCAACCCAACGTCATGTCAAAACAGGGTCAACTTAGGGTTTAGGTCAAAATGAGGTTGGGTTGCCCAAAAAATAGTTAGGGACAACTGAAAATTGTGTTGTTTAGTTGCCACATTCTTGCAATAACCAAAAAATTTCAAGTTGGCAACCAAATTTTTTTTTCAAAGATCACTAAATTTTTTTTGAATAATGATGAAATGTTTTTGGGCAAAAACAAAAAAAATTCAATTTCTAGATCAATGGTGGGGATTCAACCATCGTCCATTACCCAAAAAACAATTTGCTTGATTTGGTGACCAAAACTTTTCACCAAATGTTTTCCATTGCCCAAATTAGTGACCAAATTTTTTGATCATTGCCCAAAAAATTTCAAGTAGCAACTGAAATTTTTTAATCATTGGATCAATGGTGGAAATCAAGCCACTATCGATCGAACGACTAAATTATTTCAAACAACACCCAAAATTTACCAAATGTTCTTGGGCGGTAATTAAAAATTCACCATGAGAAAAAAAAAGGTGTTTTGTAAACTGGCCTTACAATTTGATTTTTGAATTACAAAGGACACTTGCAACTCATTGTATTTATAAGTTGTGAATGCTAATGGCTAACTTGCATGAATTGTGAAGTTGCAACTCACTGTATATACAATACAATTCATTACAATTCAATTGCAGTTCAGTCAAAATAATTCATTTACAACTACTATGCAACTCCATTATAACTACACCCATGATGTCATATTGATGTCATTAATTGTCATCCATATATTATAATTTGACACATGGCATTATGAAGATTTTTGGACATAATTATTTTTTGAAAAATTGATTTACATCATCCATTATGATTGTTAATAACGATAAAAGATTGTGACATGTGGCACAATAAAAATTGCCACATGGCATATTAAATATATTTTGGAAAAATAAAAAAAATTATTTTAGTAGTTAGGTAGGTCGTACATAACCATAGGTATGTAGGTTTGTAGGTTTTAATTAAAACCTACATATTTATGCATTTACCTAGGACCTCATTACTTATCTATTTACATAGGTAGGTAGAAAAGTAGGACCTACTTACTTACCTAGGTAGGTAAGTAGGTAGGAAAACACAAAATTAAATAACCTAAAAAATAACCATGAATTTTTTTTTTTAATTTTGTGTTTTGCCTTTAGGTTAAACTTTTTAAAGTTCATTAAAAAATGGCACATGTATTTTAATGTGAGAACATAAGAAAACAAACCTTCTTTATATAATTTATAACATGGGATTCGAAAACAAGACATATAGGTTAAATCTTTTAGTTGTTCATTAGTTGTAATTGAGTTGCAACTATAATATTTAAGCATTCAAGGCAAGCTAATTCCAAAAGGAGGGTTCCATTGTTTTTTGTGTATAAACAAAACTTGAACCCCTCCTATTGGCTTATCTAGTGCACTAAAAATCATCAAAATTGAAATAAAAATTGAAAAAATTATGGCCCTCAAAATAAAGGGGGTCAAGAACTCAAAAAAACAAATCATAAAATGCTACAAAGGCCGGTTCCCAAACACCCACAAAATTCCTTGTATGTCGCTCTATTGCTATTAAAGTTCAAAGATGTTTGGTACAACTTCAAGTGGTGTTTCTATAGCACTTTAAATTGTTTAAAATGAATAAAAAATAAGAAAGCTATGAGGTTTGAAAGTAGGAGGGATCCAAAAAGAAAAAAAACGTGTTTTGTAAGTTGGAAAGCTTATTTTTCATTTTATTATTTTTTCATTACTCATTTTCCTTTGCACTTCAAAGATGATTTCTAAAACTTGAGGTAACACTCCCATAACATTTTAAATCACTCAAAATGAAACACATATGATGAAGATATAAATAACTGTTGAATATGTATTCTTATTAAGTTATAAGTAGTTTTATAATGATAACATAGTTGAACAATAGTACTTTAATAGTGGCGCACTAATGGCCATACTAATTATATCAATGGGAATTATAATAAAAAAATAATCATAAATGTGTCCCAAAATGGATGATGGAAATGTGAACAACACATGGCATGATTACATGTATGTACATTGTACATTAATTACAACACAATTGTTGCTTTAGTGACACATTTACAATAGTTTTAAATTAGTTGCCACATGTAATTACAATGCAACTCTTAAAAAAGCTAAACATGGTTGACTACATATGTATGTATGATGTGTATAAATTACTATATAGAAAACCCATTTTCAACTCACTTGCAACTATAATACAACTAATCGATTTTCTAATGTAGTAATTTATTATTATCACACCGTATTTCTAAGGGGATAGTTGCACATTAGTTGTAATACCCAAAGTATAATTGCATAATAGTTGTATATGAATTTTTTTTTTAGTTTTAATTGCAAAGTAGTGTGGTTTCACAAACACGATTTCTCATAATGAATTTTCGGTCATTAACTATGGCAACCAAAAGTTGACAACTGAATTTTTTTGAATGCCTAATTCAATGATAGGAAAATTAGGCGATTTAAATCTTTTGGTCACCAAAATTATCTAATAAAAAACTTTCAATTACTTAAAGAAATGATTGATGTTTGTCTTAATGAATGAATGAAGTCAATGTGTCCAAATGAATGTTGATGTGATGATGGACATAATTTGGGTGTGTTATGTCAATTTCAACAATGCTAGTGGCAAAAACCTTTAGAAGATTTTTTTTTTGAAATTTTTAGAAATATTAGTTGGTGGAACCTTCTAAATACTTAATTAATTAATTTTTTAGAAAGGATTCTTGTTGGTGGAAACTTCTAGAAAGCCTAGTTTGTAAAAGCCTCTAGAAGGTTTAGTTAATGGAACCTTTTAAATAGTTGGTGAAGGTTTTTTAAAAGCCTAATTCACAAAACTTTTTAAATGGTTGATGAACTTTTAAAATGTTTTATGGGATAATATAAGTAGAGGTCCTAAGGGCACCACCCTTCAATCTTGTCAATGCAAGTTGTAATCCTTGTATTTTATTTCATTTCATGTTTAACTTGCATAATACCTTGTTTAATCAAAAAAATCTTTAATCAATTTTTATTCATTGTGAAGTTCCTTGTTTTTTAAGTTTATATAATTTCCTATTTGTATTTTTACTAATGTACTCTATGTTGTTGGCCCAAGTGTGAACATATCTTGGTAACCAACATATTATGCAATAATTCAAGAATTTAATAATAGAAGAATTGATTACCTTGGTCTTCCCATAGGCTCATGGAAAAACTATCATTGATAACCCCAACCCACCTCCCCTCTTTAGTACAAAAGGGATTGAAAAAAATTGCAATAATTTTAAATTTAAACATGCAAGATGTTGAGTTTACTTATTGTTAATTGCATTACCCATGTTGGGCTACTACTTGTTGTGGTGGTATGAACTTCTGATTTTGGTTTTGGTTAATAAAAATTAGATTTGAACTATGTGTCAAATTTTCAAAACCAAAGTTAAAACATGAATTATGTTTTAATGAACTAGACTTGGAACTATTATTCTAGTTTTATTTATGTGTGAAATTAAAATTGGAATTGGGAATTCTTTTGAAGAATGAAAGCAATTAGAATGGAGGCTAACTAGTTTAACTATTGATTTTTGTATGGGTTAATAAAAACCGTATTTAAATCGAGATTCATTTTTTGAACCAAAACCAAAGCTAACATAATTTTATTGTTTTTAAGAGCTTGACCCAAAAGTGGATTCTCAATTCCATTTATGTGTGCAATCAAGACCAAGATAATTTTAGATTGCATTTTAAAACTAATAATGAAGATTTTTCACAAAAGTTAAAAATTGCTCAAATAATAGTCTACACTTGTTGGAACAAAATAATTTTTTAAATGTCAAAGTTAAAAATCAAAATTACTTCTCGGACCTATTTATTAATGTGTCCCATCTTGGAAGCTCAAGTCTTAAAATTAATTTCTTGAACATATAAATGGACCCATCCCATTATAACCCAACTATATTAAAAATGGAGCTAGAAATTATTTATATTTCATGAAGTTAGATGGATGATAGACATGTAACAATCCTTTTCAAAGGATTATAACATCTAAATTTATTATGATTATTTAGATCTATTAAAGACATGTTACCACTAGGAAAAATACGTATAACATATTACATTATTGGGTGAAAGCATGATAGGTAGACAAAAAAGTAATCATTTCCATTTTATCACATGGAATGCATATAAAAACATGCAAGTAACATCAAAATGAATGTAAGTACAATAAAAGAATCATCCATTCATGCCCTCTATTGAAATTATGAGAATATGATTACAAAAGAGTAAAAAAAAAGAGTCTAAAAAAAATCAAATAGAAATATTTAAAAGGATGAAAATATGGGTTTACAGGTACTTCAAACACAAAATAATTTATTAATTATGTATTTATTAGGTTAGGAAACAAAGAAAATTATATTCTTAGTAAAAATATGTTCATTTTCTATTTGTTGGAACCTACTTTTTCCCTATTTTACATGTAATTTACAACAATCTACATTGCAAAAAATAAATTGTAAAATTACTTGCATGCCAAATAGGTAAAATTTAAAATATTATGAAAGTTGAAAGTTGAATTCAATGCACAATAATGAAAAACTATTTTTTGGGTTGTTCAAGTAAAAGAATTAAATGTATAACATTTTAATGATGAGTTTTGGTGCTACTTTTAATGTACTTGCATTGCAAGTAAACAAGGTAACTTGGCCAATTAACTTTCTTGTCTTGATCAACCTTACTAAAATGTTTGATATCAACTTTTGTTTGCATTTCATTAATTAATTATTTTTCCAATGATAATTATGTTTGAACAAGAAAAATGTTGAATGTTCATCATGCCTTGAATTTTATTGACATTGAGCCCCTCTTCTAGATACCATGAATGGTGTTAACTTGGGAGGTCACCCATTTCAAAATAATTTTTAGTTTTGAAGTGTTTAAAACTTGAAAATATAATACAATATTTAGGCATGTCCATTAAACCACATGCACTTTCTAGCTCTTCTAATCAACCAAGTTTGTTAACATTAATATGCACATTTGAAATCTCAATCATTCTTCAATGCATACATGGCCACCAAATTGAAGTTTTTGAAGTAGGGTAAAGCCTTAAATATCATAAATTACCAAAATGGCCCATATGAAGCAAAATTGATTGTCATAAAATCTCTTGTCAAAGGCTTTATGGAGCATACTTTTTTTTGGGTTTTTCAAAAAACAATTCCATGTTACCTAACAAATGTCATAGCAATTTTTTTTAATAAAATGGGGGTATTTTGAAAAAGGCATGTCCATTTTGGTTGGCGTTTCATTTTTGGAAATGCTTTCTAAATATTGGATGGAAATTATGTTGGGTAATGTACCTTCGACATACACTAAAAAATTAGACCAAGTTCTTAAAACATTTTTATGTGCCAACCCAAAATGTAGATCATTTTCTTCTTTTAGTTGGTTTCAACTTTGTGACCAATGATTTATTTAAGACCTATGGGTGTCACCAACAATAAAAAATAAGGGAAATCTTTAAAATTTTCCAAAAAGATCCTTGATGTTTAAAAGTTTAGATTTTTTTATAAAGGTTTAATTTTTAAAAAATAAAGATCTATGAAAAATATGTTTAATTTTTTTTAAAGATGTAAAAATTATGGAAAATTTTAGAAGAAAGTAAGCATTTAAAAGTCTTAAGAAAAATAATCAATAGAATTATATTTTAAAAGAATAATTAGTGGAACCTTTTAGAAGATGTGATTAGCGTAAGTTTCTAAAAAATTATCTAATATCCTGATGATTTTTAGAATGTTTCATTGAATGGTACAAAAAGAGGTCTAGAGGGCACCACCTTTCAATTTCGTTAATGCAAGTTGTGTCGAAGGTTGTACTTTTATGTCGTCTTATGCCTAGCCCACATCATGTCTTGTTTGAGCAATAAAATCATCTAGTTCTTGTTCATTGTTGAATATTTTGTTTGCAAAGTTCATATAGTCTTCTTCAAGTTGTCTATTTGTTTAATCCTTGACATGTGACACCAAAAAAGGCCACATGTTTCTATATTGTAAAATGTTTGGAAACTAATTTATAACTTGAATTTATGAATTAGGATTACAAATTGAATATGTGATATGAAGGAGTTTATGGCCATGGGGTAGTTTGGATATGTAAAACTTGATTTAATAAATTAGAGGTAATTTAAATACATAATTTATTTGATTTAATTTTTTAAATCGGTCATTAATAGTTTAGGTGGTAACTCATTAAGTTAAGTGATTCGTCATTGTTGTAGAAGTTGTTCAATAATGGTTTATATGACAATCCATTAAATTACACTAAATCATCATTGGTGAATCATAACATTAGAAATGATAATTGATATGGAAGTATGAGTCACAAAATGAGTCAATAGGTGATGGTAGGTGGATAAAGTTTTAGGAAATTACTTGTTAAACTTCTTATTATTTAATCTTTAAAAACATGTTTAGGCTTGTATTGAACATTATTGGTTTGCTACAATGAAAAGTTGTGTATAATGTTTGTGATTGCATAAAATATTTTGAAACAACAATCTTAAAATGTCATGGATTGTTACATGATTGTTGAAGGATTTGATGGATAGTTTATAAACACATAATGTTTATTAGTAAAATGTGGTAGATGTGTATGTGGTGATAATATCGTTGTGACCTTAGCCTTGGGCTCACAACCAAGGTTAAGGCATGAATACGGAAGCATGTTGAAAGAATGTTTTGAAATTCAAGCACATTAAGTGTTGAAATGTGTAAAAAAATGAATCCCAAGATTTCCAAGTGAAAAACACTTTGGGAGTTGTAATCTTGTAGGAGTCGAATTTTTGGAACAAAAGTGCAATTAATGAATGTGGTACAAATTGGGCCCCAATTTACATTGTTTTTGCCTCATATCATTATGAAAACAAGGGGTGTTTTTCAAATGGGCTTGCAACTCAGTTTTTGAGTTGCAATGACCATTTGCAACTCACTATACATACAATCATACTTTAATGCAATTCATTGTAACTTAGTTGCAACTCTGTCGCAACAACTCCTTTTCAATTACTATGCTCCCTTATGACTACAACGATAATGTCATGCTGACAACATTTTTCATCCATTCATCAAAATTTAACATGTGGCATTATGAAGATTTTTTGGTGATTTTTTCTTGAAATATTGATATCTACCATCCATTATAATTTTTCATTTTAGATAGTCTTAAATTATGACACATGATACAATAAAAAATTGCCACATGGCATATTAATTGATAATTGGAATCAAATGTCTATAAATATCTAGGTAGGTTGGTACATAACCATAGGTAGGTAAGTTGGTAGTTCCCACATACCAACCCACATACTTAAGTAGGCAAGTAGGTACAAAGGTAGAAAGATAGGTGAATTAAAGAGTAGCCACATAAATATTTTTTGTTTTGTGTTTTGCCTTTGGGGTCAAATTTTTATGAACTCATCCCAACATGGCACATGTAGTTTAATATGAGAATACAAGAGAACATGTTTCCTTTATATAGTTTGTGAAATGGGATTTTGAAAACAAAACATATGGGTTAAATCTTTTAATTGCACCTTAGTTACAATTGAGTTGCAACTACAAAAATAATAATTATGCATGCTTTGTGTTTGATTTTAATTGTGTAATTAATCTACATTTAATAATTGATCATCTAACATAATTATTTGAAATTTAACTGTTTTAAATTAAATATCTAGATTTTTAATTAATTAATGTAATTCAGATAATTAATTATCAAAAATAATTATTTTGATAATTGATGATCTGAATTCAAATAAAATTAAATAATTATTCACCTAATTTTTTTATATAATTCTTAATTAATTAATAAAATTTAAATAAATAATTAATTAGTGAATTCAGATCATTAATTATCTGATTTTAAATATTTATTTATTTATTATATGTATTAGCTAGAAAAATAATTATTTAAATTTCATTAATGAATTCATATGAATATTTTATTATTATTTTAAATTAATTACTTTGTAGTAATTAAGTATGTTATATATTAATTTCTATTTAAAAAATTTATTAACAAATAATTCATTATGAAATATTAAATAATAAACATGAATTTAAGTAGAAGACATTGAGATATATAGAGAAATATCCATATGTACACCCTTATTGAATGTTTACTAGAATATATACATTGCCTTGAATTTCAAATTTTGTTTAAATTAGATTGATTAATTTAAATTAAGAGCTAATTATTTAATCTATATTTAATTCATATTATTTAAATAAATTAAATCATAATTTAATATTTATTATTTAGTAAATTATCTCTACATATTGTATATTAAATATGCCACAAGATGCAACCCTTGTGGGTGCCTAGGAGCATCCGCTAAAAAATCAAGTATTATCAATTTTGCATTTGCTCATGTAGGTTAGAAAAATTCTAGGTGTATAAATTTGAATACTTTGATGTACCTCCAATACAGATATTTTTAATATAATTATAACATTGGGATCCAATTTGGAGTTTACAAATTCACATTTTATATGGATAGTGAATTGGTACTTTATAAATGGCCAATATTGTGGCCCCATAGTGGCACATATGCAACTACTAATGGCATTTGGGTGGCCATTTAATGGCAACATAATGGCCAACTAGCTACACAAATAGACTTCATAGTTGAAAACCAATTATAAAGTTTATATTTCATGGATGGTGGGAATGTAGCCACATGGCATAATCGCATGTATGAAAGCCATACACTAGTTGCAAAAAAGTTGTTCAATGGGTAGCTCATTTTCAAATAGTCTTAACATAGTTGCATGCTACAATTACAATTTAACTCCTCAAAAAGTCAAACATAGTTGACTACATGCGTAAACATGATGTGTATAAATTACTATATATGAAGCACATTTAGAGCTACGATGCAACTATTGAATAATTAACTTATTTTTTGATGTGGAAATTGATTTATTAAATCATCGTATTTATAATGTGTAGTTGCATAGGAGTTGTAGTTTGGAGGATGTAGTTGTAACACAATTGTACTTGAATGTTTTTTGAGCTTCAATTACATTTGAGGCAATTTGGTCTATGTGGACATGATTTCACATAGTGTATTTTAAGTAGCATGAATGGCTACTTGTGAGGATATAGGGGAGTGCGTTTGGTTTGGTGGTCAATAAACATGTGCAATGTGCTAGCTATTTTTTAGATGTTGTAGGGATGAAATTTGTAACCATTAACCTTTGGAATTCACATGATGTGGCAACCCTTAAAAAATTGGCGTATGGAGGTTGTGGCTTCTTCATTTCATGGAGGATATGAAATTTGACAACCATAACTTAAAATTTACATGTGTATGGCATGGGCAAATTGATGGACTTGCTCTTTAGGGGATTCAAACCCCAATCCAATGGATTTTTGCCCATTGCAATAAAGAGCCATTTTATTAATGTTCAACTAAGACAAGAAATAAAATGAAAAAAAAGGAAAATCATAATAATTCTTTACCAAGAACATAATGATTTTAAAAATAAACTTATTGATATCATGGAATTAGAGGAGTTTAGAACATAATCAAAAAATTGATATCCTTAATTTAACATGAATAGGTCACATTGCTCCAATTGACATTTATAAGTCCACCGTCAAAGCAAAACACATAAGCAAATATGTCATCACTTGAAAAGTAAGCTATAACTAACTTCATCCTTCACAATAAATGGGATGCTACTATGTTACTAACTCAAAACAAAATGTGTTTTAGAAACCCTTTAAACTTTTTCTTTTGCCAATAGGCTACAAAATTATGAAGCAGAAAATTTAAAAGTCGAGGTTTCAAGTATTCTATCAAGTCAATTGGAGTTGTATCATTGTACATCACCCTACTAATCTTCTTTTCTTGACCATTAGTAGTTGTACCCACAACCTCATGGCCAATGTTACACCATTGTGTTTTCCTATGGCTAACCAACTCTTCTAGATAGACCTAAAACAATTGAATACCACATCTAAGGTAGTCACCCATGATGCATTCCTTTTTATGGAACTTAATTTCTCTTCTTTGGAGCACAATATTGAGCTCCATAGTGAGGTCAATGTCTTAGGGTCTAAATGTGGGTAGCAGAACACAATTCATTTGACGTAGTGTTCAATTCAGGTTTGCATACGCTCACATTTACAAACATAACGATTATGGACATCCTTTCCTACTATTCGTGTAGTGTCCATACCAATTTTGAGCTCATTGAGTTCAGTGTGGTACCGATAGGTGCACGTATTCCATTCCTTTAATCTTTTAACGAACCAAGGCTTCAAGTGTCGGAACTTTGAAGGCATCACTTGGACTTCAAGATGTTTCAATTTGAATATTGTGAAAAATTCTAACTACCAAACAAAAACACATTTGTTAATACATGAATCATAGAACATTTCAATGTGGGGAATCAATTAGTTTTTCTAAATAAGACTTTGGAAATTCACAAAGGATCAAGTTTTGCAACTAAAACATTAAACTTATTAAACACTTACATCTACACAATAACAATTTTACTTAGACCTTGTGAATCAAAACATTACCTAAATTGAAGTTTAAGTTCATGATACACCTAAATTTGTGAAGCAAACAAAGATGAAAATAGTCAAATGACATAGCTCAAGGTCTTCTCCAAGCACATGCACAATTCAGCCAATTCATGAAGCATTTAAACAAATTGTTCAAAGGAACATCCATGAAGGATAAAATCATTATCATTGAGTTCAAAACAAATTGTCCTTCCAAAGTAATCTTTAAATTCATTAAGGCAAAAAAATAGCTTATCATCTTGACCCAAACACACAAGTGCATGTACCTGATCATTTACCTCTACCCTTACCAAATAATCCTTAAACTTCACCGAGAACAAAGTCTAGACAAATAAAGCAAAATATGAATTTGAAATGAAGTCCCAACTAACATGACATCATCCTTTCAAATTAATCATGTAAGACTTAACAAAGTTCATAAAACACCAAATTAAAATCAATCTAGTCCTAACTTGATGTATTGGGCCCTTTTAAAGTTCAGTTCCTGGACTTAAGCTGAATTCAAGAAAACATAATTCAATGTCAAAATTGAAATGAAAGTGACACAACTTGGTCCTTTCAAAGTAAATGCAGGACTTAGATCAAAATCTATGAAACATTTAAATCAAAGGTTGAGTATAAGCACCTTAAGCCTTACCCCACTTGAGCAGTTGTGAATTACATAATCATTGAATAAATAGCCCTTAGTAAGTAGGATTAAAAAAAAAAAAAACTCAATGTCAAAATTGAAATGAGAATGACACAACTTGGTCTTTTCAAAGTAAATGCAAGACTTAGATCAAAATTTATGAAGCACCTAAATCAAAGGTTGCACATAAGCACCTTAAACTTTAACCCATTTGAGTAGTTGCAAATTGCATAAGCATTGAATAAATAGCCCTTGTAATGTAGTCCTTGGATTGAACCAGAATTCAAAAAAACATAACTTGTATTTTTTTGACAAAATTATCCAACTTATCAAGTCCATTACATTGCTCCCAAATAAGAGGGTTTAAGAAATAACATGATTAGAACACAATCACATCATACTATCAAAGCAACTACATGCTTGATATAGTTCATGAGGCACCTTAAAACATAATCAATAAGAAAATGAGAAAAAAACAAATGTAGTCCTTTCAAAATCCACACTACCTTTATCAAGGTTACAAGAAAAAGAATCATCAAATAATTAATTTTAAAAACTCATAAAACACCATTGAAAACATTGATTTAGAAATAAATATGAGATGGGTTTAGTACTTAGCTTGTTATTTTATTGATAATTGTCCAACTTATCAAGGATCGTGCATAGAGCTCCTAAATTGGAATCTGTAAAAACACACTTTGGTAAGAATATAATCATAGGACCTACTTTCAAAGTAGTTACATGATTAAGTTCATGAGTCACCAACATTAATTCAGAAACACCAGTCAAATAACAAAAGAAAATGTAGTCCTGTGAAAAACACACACAATTTTTACCAAGGTCTATAAGCACACACTTGAATCACTTGGACCTTACTAAAGCTTCTAACTTCTATCAATCCTTAGCAAACAACCACATAAAACATGTGGACCTTGCTAAAACACTTCCGACTTTTGTCAATCCTTAACAAATAGCCATATCAAACATTTAGACCTTGCAAAACACTTTAAACTTCTATATGTCTTTAGGAGGTAGTCACATCAAGCACTTGTGACGCACCCCCAAACTCCTTGGTAGACTCAACTACGAGTCTAAATGTGAAAACAACGGAATGATAAGGAGTTGGGGCATGTTCCCTGGCTCGTAACACTTTGGGGGTAAAAGGACGCGTTGGAGCTTCGAGATGGGGGCTAGAAAAAATGACGAATAATTCAATTATTCACATGGACCTGCACAAACCAAACAACAAGTTGGTTAGTGCATAATTGGAGCACTTTTGGTGCACGCACGAGCCATGACCAAACACGGACTCATAAGACTCATAAAATTCACCACGGCCTGGACTTGGGGGAAGCCACCACCTTCCCCCTTATAGTATACTATGTGCTTAGCCATGGGACCAACATCCAAATGTCATTTTGTTCAAGGACTCCAAAGTGGGAGTCCCAAAATTCCTAAAAATGGGACTCCTGCAACTTTGGAGGCCCACAACTTTGCATGAAGAGCTCTAATTGAGGTGAGGTCTGAAGCAAAGTTGTAACCCTTGTCAAGAACTTTCCAACGGTATGTGGCATGCCACCTTCACGTAAGGAAGTCAGGGCGATTTCTGACTTTTAATGATCGGGAGTCAAATTGACAATTTGACTTCCGGCCCTTCTTTTGGCCATAACTTATGTTTTAATTACTCAAATGGGTCATGCGAGCCCATTCTAGACATTCAAGTTTCAAAATCTTTCCAGTGATATAAAAATCTTCTCAATCCAATGAGTTTTGAACCTTGCAATCGCCCTCTGAAGATTCGGGAGTCCATTGGGACTTTAACTCCCAAAGTGGGAGCTCATTTGGGAGTGTGGAGGTTAATTCCCTCACACTATTTTGCATTCCCAGGAACATGAAATGTGACTCTTGGGCTCATTCTTGGTCCACACCTTTGCAAGCCCTTGCCTTGGTCATGAGCCCAAGGCTAGGGTTGCGACAACTTGGAACTTGCCAAAGCACTTTTGATTTTTTTGTCCTTAACAAGTAACCACATTAAGCATTTGAAACTTACCAAAACACTTTTGACTTTTCTGTCTTTAACAAGTAGCCATATCGAGCATTTGGACCTTGGCAAGACACTTGTTTTTCCTTAGAAAGTAGCGCACACTAGAAGAAAAACATGTATTTTCGACTGCTCTTTGCGACTAAATTTTAGTCGCAAGAGACATTTTGCAACTAAAATCCTTTTAGTCGCCTAAGACAAGTCGCATGTGAAAACTAGTCGC
>Ga0116229_10002534_pt1 | contig 29642 bp, 20 predicted proteins | sample S1TSphgellanicum_3_FD_87313 | JGI IMG/M metagenome (GOLD analysis project Ga0116229, IMG submission 87313) | Host-associated microbial communities from peat moss isolated from Minnesota, USA - S1T2_Fc - Sphagnum magellanicum MG | ecosystem: Host-associated > Plants > Peat moss > Unclassified...
CCACTGGTCCCGTTCTGGGGTATAGTTGTGTGAATCTGGTGGCCAGATTGTGTTTTTTTGGCCGAGGGTGTGTGGGACGAAGAGAGGGTAATGAGAAAACCCCCCCCCCCCCCCCCCCCCCCCGGCCCCCCAAGCGACAGATTTTAGACGAAATTACACTATAGCCAAAAACAAAAAAAAGAAAAAAAAAAGGGTCCTCAAAAAACAATTTGCCAGGGCGTGTGGAAATTCGCCCAAAAACAAAACTTGAGCAATTGTTTTTTTGGGGGACAATTTTTAGTCGTTTGTTTTTGGGACAACAAAATTTTGGGAAATCAAATTTGGGAGGGTTTTTTTTAGGGGTCGGATTCTCTACTTAAGTAGGCAAATTTTTGCCTAATTTTTCTGCTTTTTAAAAGAATTTGTGATATCACAAAACTGAAAAAAAATAAAAATAAAATTAGGATGGTAAGTTTGTTTTGTAGATTGAAATTTTCAGCTTTTTTTTTTTTTTCAATTTTGGATAGTTTTCACAACCTGGCGATTTTTTATTAAAAAAAATGGAAAATTTTGTGGACAAATTGGACTTTCTAATGCAATTTTGACTAAATTTACTGTCTGTTTTAAAAAAATCTCTAATTTTCAAAAACAACAAAAATCTGAAAAAAGAAGAGAGGAGAAAAGTCAAGGGTTATTATTTTGTTCAGTTTGGAACCATGGCATTACACTCCTTTAAAAATATCATTATCCTAAATGCCAAAATTTTGGGAATTGGGCCACTAAATTTTTTTTGTGGCACTAAAATTTGCTAAAACATCACATGACTTTGTTTGAGGTTTCACAATGATTAGGGTTTTGGGGGGTTTATCTTGCAAAAGAAAGTCTAAAGGTGTGTTCACACTCGGTGCTAGGTACTCTAATGTTGATTCCCCTAACACCATGCTAGCCCGTTTAAAACTTAAACCTAGTTATCATGAAAATTTTATGTTAAGCTAAAATTCACTTAACATTAAACTATCACCCATTTAACATTAGGTGCCACCTAGGATGCCACCTAGATTTTCATTTAACATTGATTTAACATTAAGTGTAAATGCACCATAAGGGGAGTGTGGAGAGTTTTAAGCAATCTACTCGATCACAACAATAAATATGAAATCAAATGTCAAAGAATTACAAGAATCATGAGCTAGTAGTGATGAAAAAGGAGTTTTCACTTCTCTTTTAGCTAGTGGTGAGCCAAATAAGCAAAGGAATCTCTTTAAAGCCAAAATAGGAAGTGCACAAGAATATCTTTAAACTAGTTAAAGAGATTCCTTTGCACTTCCTATTTTGGCTCTCTTGGTTTGTGTTGCATGATTGCATTTTAACTTTGCACATTCATATCATACATGTTGTATGATATGTTCCTTTTTTATTATTTTGATGTTGCAATGTGACGTTTTTGACTCTTGGCACTAGTGGAATTCAAAGCTAGTTGCCTATTTTTCAATAATGGACAATCTTTCCTTTTGCAAACTTATTTGATCTATGAAAAATTATTCAATGTACTTATTTCTTTTCATATTTTGATTCCTCCATATTGAAAGACTTTTTTGAGTTTTAAATTTTCTTTAAGAACAAAAAAACTATAAGGATTCAAGGAAATTGTGACTAAAAAAATACCCCCTTTATACAAAATACTAGTTTGAACCCCATGCCTAATGCACAGGTGTGTGTATTTGACAATACATATTACAAAATTACAATTACAAACTACATTTCCAAAACCTCTTTACATACAACATTGTGCATGTATCCATCAGGACCCTGGCCGCTGAAAATCTTGATGTTTGCACTACTTGTGACCTGTGAGCCAGCAATATACAGCTGACCATGGGAATAAACCGGAGATGGCAAATATACCCCAACGTTGTTCAACTTGTAAGTAAGTAGTAAGTTACTTATTTAATAGGTATCAATCTGTTGAAAATTATTTCTTTGTTTTTGTATGTTGATAAGTTCCAATATCCAGACCCCTCCTTGTTTGTAATGGTTAGGGTTTCTGGTGCAACCAATTTTCACATGCATCATAATAATATCTTTGGCATCCAGCATATTATTATTATTGGCAAAATTGTTTTTTTGGGCAATCTGATCATTGCAATTACCAATATATCTATTAAGTTTGTGTGCTAAAATGGCAACTGACATCCATTGCCATTATTAGTATGGCAAATGCGAGCCTTAAAATTGCCAATATCTAATAAAAGTGTGTTTAACGGGTACTCGCTTTGACATCCATTGAACTATAATAAAAAATTATGGCAATGTAAAAAGCATTGAAAATTTCCAATATTCTAAATAAAATTTCAAAAAAAAAAACAAGCCCAACCCAACTCTTTCAATGGTTGTTGAGAAAGAGACAGGATGAGTGTACCTAAGTCCAAAAACCCCAAAATAAAAAATAAAAATAAAAATAAAAATTTACAACATTAATATATATTATTTTCCACCGCATCACGTCTATATTTCACTTTTTCTTCGCCCTATTGGAGTAAACAAACCATGACAAGACGAATGGATGATCGGATGGATGGACGGATGGATGAAATGATGTTTCATGACGTCCTTTATTATATGTAACTAGTTTGAACCCTGTGCTTAATGCACATGTGTGTGTGTATTTAACGGTACATTACATATGTGCCAAAAATAAATATTACACAATGACGGCCAAATGTTGCAAGCGACATGCAGCAGCTTATCGGACAACACAAAATGCTTTCCCATATTTTTGGTCGAACAAATCACAAAATTTATTTTTAAAAAATCACTAAATGCGAGTATGCCAAAAAAATCACATAACACTAATTTTTCTAATGTTTGGAAAAAATTATCCAAACTATAGAAAACTAGCAAAAAGAAAAAAGAAAAAAAACTATCCCAAACACGAAAACCTATGTTCAAATGTGACAAAGTTTTTTTTCCTACCAAAAAAAAAGATGCATTTCTCAAAAAATTTCAATTTTTTTCTTTGAGAAAAGGGAATTTGTGAAGAAAAATTCTCTCTCTTTTTTTTTAGAATTCTAACTCATAATTTTGAGAGAATTCACCATGAAACAAATTGGTTAGATTTTGGGTTGGGTGCATAATTTTTTTTTAATATTTTTAATTTGATGACATCCGCTAAAAATATTATTAATTTTCAATTCAATATATATATCTATGTATTCCACTTTTTCTTCGCCCCGTTGGAATAAATAGACCATGACGGGACGGACGGATGATCGGACGGATATGAAGCATCATTTCATCCATTTGTCTCATCATTGTAGGGCTTTGGCATGTGTGCCATCTCTTCCTATTGTTTTTTTCGTTGTGTCGAGTTTATATTCCATTTTTTCTCCACCCTGTTGGAATAAACAGACCATGACGAGACGGATGGATGACTGGATAGATGGACGGATGGATGACGGGATGGATGGATGAAATGATGCTTCATGACCCGACATCCTTTAAACCTTCCTCTCATGAGCATCCCATTTATGTAAACCTTCTGATATGACGCTTCTTACGTTCAACCATAACTGAGGTGCAGACAAACAATTAAGTAAACCCCTAAACCTTGAAATGTAGAAATCTGCCGCCACCTTAAACCCTAATTGGCATCCTGCCATTTTTTTCCTTTTTTTTGGAATAATTAATCACACTTATACACATATAAGCCAATGAGAAAACTTAACATGAATTGGGGAAGGCACAACATTTTTATTCTAGGTTGAAAGGGGGTTGAAGGAGGGATTTTTTGCTTAGCATGTGGTGCTCTTCTATCTAGGTAGGTTTGCATGAGCCCTAGTTGACCTACTAAGAAGATACTTTCTAAAATTGGAGTTAACTTACATTTGAACACACTGCCCTTCTCTTTTTGTGGTTTTCTTTTCTAATTTTATTTCAAGTACTTTGCCTAAAGTTGAATTGTCACATATATAAACGTGTCACATGGAAGCCCTTATGCTTCTATTTTAAATAGTGAGGATGACATAGTTGCATCCATCCGGATGGATGACGAGATACATGGATGAAATGATGCTTCACATCACGACATCCTTTATCATATGTAATATCATTCAAGAATAAAACACCCTTCCCTATTTGACAAAGGGAAATTCCATTTCATAAACCTTGCTAATTAACACCAAAAGATTCCATTCAATGTTTTATGTTTCAAATATTAATTGTGTTTGCAATGAAAGGGTTTAATGTGTTATTGTGATGGATTATTTTTCCATCTTCCTAGGCTAGAACTAGCATTTTTTTTGTGTATGAAATTTCACCAAAATGTGAATTTTTAAAATTAGAATGTAATATTATATCACAATATTCCCATTTTTTTGAATTTTTTGCCAAATTTGAAGAACTCGTTTTTGCCACATTTGGACTTTGAATTTAGTTGGTCACATTTTTTCAATGGGATTTTTATTATTATGTAAACAAATTTTAAAAACATGTTGCCATTTAATGTTAAATCACTCTTGAGATTGTAACCAATGACACAACATTATAAAATTGAAAAAAAAATCATTAGCTACAACATCTAAGTTGGTAATTTTTGTGTTTTTCTAAGGGTCTTTTAAGTAATGCTTTTAAATGGCAAATGACAACCTTTTAAATGGTCCATTCAAAAAGATGAACATTGATGAAAAGTCTTTTGTGTTACTACCTTGTTAGCTTCAACATTAATTATATTGTTTTCAAAAATGTTGAATTTACACCATTTTTTTCAAATAAAAAAAGTGAAAGAAAATATTCAATTTTCAAAAAATAATTGAAATAAAAATTTCAAAATTAATTGATTATTCAATAGACATGCGTTGAAGCTGCCAAAATACTTGGGCAGTTCTCTGCATTCAATTGGATGCCTTGGGTGAACTAACACCTACATTAGTACCGTGTAAAAATCTCAAAGGTTTTTTTTTAACAACTTTTAAACGTTGTTGACATATCTATCTATGAAACAAGGTTCTTTGTTTGTTTTGTTTTGTACCAATGAGATCCACCGAACCTGGATGCTTCACTTTGCATTTTTTGTCTCTTTCAAAAGCTCTCAAGGAGGGTTGCATCAACTTGGTTTCATGGTGTTTGGACTTGCGGTGTAGAAGTTTTTTAATTTATGATTTCTTCACTGAAAACTAAATTGAATCATAGCTGAAAATTTTGGAGGAATTGGAATGTGCCTTTGGTGTTGTTCGAAAGATCTTGATAAGCATGATTTAATGGAATTTATTTGGTAAATTTTGAATTCAGAATGTGGGAAATATTGATTTTTAAGTGATTTCTGCTACTGAAAATTCAAATAAATTCCAAAAAACCAGGTTTTGGAAGGAAAAATCATTCGAGGATATGGTAACACTTGGGCCAACGACACAGGCCGCACTAGTCTATCTATGAAGGAAGGTAATTTGTTTTGTAGTTATGAGATCCACTGAACCAACCAGATGTTTCAGATCGTGTTTTTGGTGTGTTTGGAAAGCTTTACGATGAGGAGAGGTGCATGGGCTTTGATTCTATGACATTTGGACTTGCAGTGCAAAAGTTCTTGAATATTGAATAATTTCTTCACTAAAAATTAAATTAAATCATAGCTGAAATTTTTGAAGGAATTGGAATGTGCCTTTGATGTTGTTGGAAAGATCTTGATGAGCAAGAAGACAAGCAAAACAAGTGTTGGACACAACTTGATGGGGGGTAGATAGCATCTTGCCAAATAATTGTGGATGAAGTACACATGGTTGATCTGAGAGCTTGAATGCGAAGACTTTGTATCTGCAGCATTGCTCAAGCTTGAATATGGCCATCGTCGCTGCTGCTGTTACTCCTCGTCCTCTTCATCGTTGAGTCTAGCAGCAAGCTAACAGTGTTTCTAGAGCTTTGCAAAAGCCCGAGAGGGGAGAGAAAGAGCAATTTGAGTAGAGGAGGAGGAGGAAGAGGAGGAAGAAAAGCGTGGCAATTTTTTTTCATTCGTTCCTTAATTCACTAGTTTTGTGCAAAATCACGGCAGGGTGTGCTAAAAAAGGTCGGGCCCGCCATCGTTGCTATCCTCTTGCAACGCCAACTCACTGTAGCAGGAGTGGGAGGAACAAAACAACCCCCACCCCGCGTTCATTCACCTGGTACCCATCCCCTGCCCTCTCTTTCATCGGGCTACATTATAGGTAACCTACGTTTACTTAGTAGGCCTACCATTCAAGTCCGCCATTTTAAATCCAATTTTTTTGTTTTTTTTTTGAAATAGGTATTTAAATAATAATCAGAAAACGAAAATTCATTTCCAAAACACGAAAAAGATTATTAGTTTTTTTTTTTTTTTGAAATAGGTTTTGAAGATGGGGATTTTTTTATAAGAAATTTCCATATTTGGTGTTCGGATGTGAGCTCCCTAAAAATTGCTGTCGAAAGGATGGCCGAGTACGACGCCTCATAGTTTCACCTTCGTAGTCTGAAGTGTGTCCTGAGCCTTGACGATAAGTAAGCCCAAGCCGTTTGTGCGCTCTACCGCATGTCAGGAAAAACGAAGGTAGAACAACATCTAGCAATTGTTGACCATTTTTTCGAAACATTTAACCTAAAGTCTGAGAAAAGCCAGAAGGCACAAAGTCACAATGACGACAAGTTCAACACGCTGCTTGAACATGTTCAAAAGAAGATCGAAGCACAAATTGCACAGTCGCAACAGATCTTTGAACAGGTCACCAACAACTTTCTGGAATGTATCACAATAACCCAACAGTCAGCCCCTACTCCTAGTCATGACAATGAGGTTACAAAACAACTTATTAAGGAGGTGGTGGAGGAGTCAGGGGGAAAGTGGCTGGACATTGTGAAGAAGATGGGAAAACAGATGGAAAATTTTGTCAGCCAAGGTGAGGCCAAGGAACGCTCCACACACTCTTGCAGTGCACGTATCATACGATTTGATGAAACAGAAGGCGAAATAACACAACAACTACTAAATAAAGTCAATAGGTCAGGTTTTACAAGGACAGATGAAGCTAGCCATCAAGGCTGTGGCAGCAGTGCGCCAGCCTCTCAATAAGAGAGCTGAGACCAAGCTTGGGACTGTACGCACACGAGCTGTACTTGTTACTTTTGCTACAGCTGAGGATAGAAAAGTTGTCTGTCAAAACTGTGTAGCCCTGAAAGGTACCCGCTGGGGCCAAGAATAGGATTTGACCAAACAGTAGCAAGAGTAAAAGAGGGCATCATGGCATCTATTTGAGAAGGCCAAAGCGGAAAAGAAGAAAGCTTACTAGCGTGGTGCAGACCTTTACATCAATGACACCAAAGTCACAGCCTAACACTAGGGGTGTTGGGACCAGAAAGCATTACGAGTCTCCCTGTGGAACATCCATGGGGGGACAAACACGAAGTTAAGTACCAGTTCACATATACAGAGACTGTTTGATGACTCAGATGTTGTTGCACTGATTGAAACACACTTGTTCCCTGATGAAACACCACTGCATATGCCTAGTTTTCAATGTTTACACAATCCACGCCTTGTATTTGACATGAGCTTAGTCAGAGCAGCGGTGAAGCATAGTGGTGGTGTTGTAGTATTTGTGAATGACTCATGGTCAGACTATGTATCCCTATGGAAACAGAGCACAGATGGCACTAGGTTGTGGCTGTAGTTCCAGCGTTTGGGGGTTGCACCGTTGTTTTTGGCTGTAGTGTATGCTCCACCCAAAGGGTCCCCATATGCTAATGAAGGCTTGTTTGATAACATTGTTGCAAAGGTCGGCATGATTCAGGATCTTGGGGGCAGTATTTTATTGACTAGTGATTTCAATGCAAGGACTAGTGCAGCTGACAACTATGTTGATTGTTGTTACGCTGCCATTGGGGAATGACTTCCCAGAGGTTTTGCCTTAGCGACATTACTCGGACAAGGGGGGGTTAAAAGGTTGGCACAATGAGTTTTTAGACCTTTGTCGCTCCTTGGGATTGCTCATTCTCAATGGCAGGATCGCAGGCGATGAATTAGGGGAGTGCACTTGCTTTGCCAATGGCGGCTCCAGCCTTGTGGATTATATGGTCGCATCACCTGCTCTGTTTGATTATGCCACATCACTTGTTGTACATAAGTGCCTTCTATTTTGTGGAAAAGGGTGTGATTCCGACCACAAGCCACTTTCACTCAACTTACAGTTACCTTGGCAACATGTGGCATTAACAACTTCAGAATCATGTGCAGACATCCGTCGTTTCAAACATGATGCTAACAAGTGCACATAATATTATCAGCACCTACAGCAACAGATTGCCCAATGCACAGCACAGATGAGTGACATAGACAATGCTAACATGGCTGTGCAGTTGTTGCATGACTGCATTTGTAACGCCGTTGCGGCTATGCATGGCTACCCTGTGGCACGCACCAATACAACACAACATCGTCATCAACCAAGGTTTGATACTGAATGTCGTAGCAAACATAAGGAAGTATCTGCATATGCAAAGTTTCATCCTGACAATCGTCTAACACGTGAACGGAAGAAGTAACTTAAACAACTACTGTATCATAAGAAACGCACGTATAAAAAGTTGCAAGGCCGATAGTTGTGTGCACTAGTAAAGACAGATCTAGCCAACTTTTGGAGGTAATACTCTAAGAGCAAGGAGTGATCTGTGGCTATCAGCAAAGCAGACTTGGTTGCTAGCTTCTAGAAGCTACTGGAAGGACAATGCCCCAGTAATACAACTAGGGGACAAGGTAGCTCTACAAATCAGGTGGTCTCGAGCCTGTCACACCCTTTTGCAAGTGATGATTACAGCACATTAAACTGTGACATAACCTTAGATAAGATTGCGCAAGTGATGAGGAGACTTAAACGTAACAAGTCTGTTGGTTTAGATGGCATCAAAGCAGAGTTTCTGCTAGATGCTGGCGATATGTTGCATGTACTACTGCAGATTGTGTTCAACAAGTTGTTGCAACAAGGTTATTCAGCAAGCTTGTCTACTAGAGTCATTCATGCATTGCACAAAGGTAATGATGCCTTGCAATTTGAAAACTACAGGGGAATCACAATGGGTCATGTACTAGCTAAGGTGTTTGCCATGATTATAGAGGCATGATTGAGTAGCTGGGCAAAAAAGAGGGGCCTACGTGCCAGGGGACATGCTAATTTTAGGAAAGACTTTCACACCACGGATAACTTGTACATTTTGCGAACGCTCATTGAACAGAACACTCACAAACGCAAAAAGGTGTATTGTTGTTTTGTGGACTTTCGCAAAGCTTTTAATATAGTGCCTTGTGATCTATTATGGCAAGTGCTGGCTGAAATGGGAATTGTGGGTTACTTCATGCAATGTCTACAGAGCATGTATAGCCAGGACAACGTCAGAGTTATGTATCCAACAAAAGGGCTATCAGCCCGGTTTTCATGTGGCATTGGGGTCAAACAAGGCTGTCCATTAAGCCCACTGCTTTTTGGACTCTACTTTGATGGACTTGAGAAGCATCTAGATGCACTTGATGGCGACAGCTCGCCACAGCTGGCAGACATAGTAGTCAAATTACTGCTGTATGCAGATGATTTGGCATTGATGTCAGAGACCCCACAAGGGTTGCAGAAACAAATAGATGTTATGTCTAAGTTCTGTGTTGAACGACAATTGGTCATCAATGTGAGCAAGACCAAGGTGGTGGTGTTTGAGAAATGTCGCAGTGCAGCACCATAGTTCACATACATAGGGACAACCATTGAACGGGTTCAATCATTCAGATACCTGGGCTTAGAGTTACATAGTACAAGAGGCATGGTAGTAGCCATAGACAAACTGACTATTGCTGGGAAGAAAACACTATTTGCATTACGTCGCAAATGCAATGATTTGAGCATAACAGATCCGGAAGTAATGTGCCAGTTGTTCGATTCACTAGTACGCCCAGTACTGATCAGCTATGCATGTGAGGTTTGGACAGGTTGTACAAGGGCGAAAGGGTTGCAACAAGCAGAACATGTACATAGAATGTTCCTGAGAGGAATATTAAGGGTCAATAAAACAACAAACACTTTTGTTGTGTTGGCGGAGTTTGGAAGGTATCCATTGGAGTATTTCTGGTGGTAACAAACTCTCAAGTATTATGATAAACTACGGGAGTCCACACCAGATTGTCTGTTGTACTATGCCTATTAGACCCAGCTCCAGATGCTCAATGTGCTCAATGATAACCAATAGTGTTAGCTCTGGAACGTGCAGTTGTGGTTTGACAACCAAGGGGTTGGGGTTCTCTATACTGATGTCATGTGTGTTATAGCAAGTGCACAGGCTTCTTATCTAGAATCCACTTATGGTGAACAAGCCAGAGCCAGAAGTAGTAGATTACGTACATACCAGCTAATGAACACGAGCTGTACAACAGAATCTGGGTACTCATATGCACATCAAAGTTATTTGCAAGCGATCACAAATGTTCAGCTCAGGCAATCTTTGTCAAGGTTCAGATGTTCAAACCATCGTTTGGAGGTAGAGTGTGGCAAGCATGCAAAGCCTAAGAGTGTATCGAGGAGAGATAGGGTTTGTCGCCTATGTCCCCTAAGAGTTGTTGAGGATGAAAACCACCTGTTGTTAGTGTGCCCAATTCACCATGACATTCGATGCAAGTTTGGTCAACAGCTAGGGAAACAGTTGGCACTGTGCAACTTATTGCCTGAATTGATGCATTCGACTAATCAGAAAGTGGTAACTTTGTACTTAGTTTCTTGGTTAGACAACAGGAGTGTTTTGCTCAAACCAACTAGGTAATATTTGTCAAATGGATCTCTCTAGTCCGGGTATTGGCGTTAAATTAAAAGAAAGAAAGAAAGATGAGCAGGATTTAATGGAATTTATTTGGTGAGATTTGGATTCAGAACGTGGGAATTGTTGATTTTTAAGTGATTTTTGTTGCTGAAAATTCAAATAAATTCCAAAAACCAGGTTTTCGAAAGAAAAATCCCAAAGGAGCTACATTGATTATTTAATACTCTATACCTTATTATTTTCATATTGCTGGAAACTCTAATCATAAACAATAAAATGTTTAAATGATTATAATACCATCATGTAATACTAGAAACTTAAATCCAAAATGGGAAAATGCCCAACACAATGCAATATTTTCATTGTTAAGTTATTTTCTTGAGATTTTTTATTTAAAAGTTTGGCCACATTGCATGGTCTAAATTTCCATAATTATGTGAGTATTGCATTTCATTACATGGTGTATATGTAGAAGATCATGATTTAATAAATAGATTGCAACTTTGAAGTATAAGGAAACATTGAACTAAGATAACAATGACAATATATCAACCACAATTGTTGTTTTGATTGATACCACACAATTTGTTAAACTTAACGAATCAAATATCATGAAAGCCATTTTTGTTATTTTTGGTACATTCATTAGAAGAAAAATTGGGTTTTACAATTGTTGTTGACATTTGATTTTTAGTTGCACATGACAAATGCAATTAAAAAGGTGACTCATATTTTTATGACATGTGTTCATTTTCAAGGTCAATTATATGGTGACACGTGGCATTCAAAAGTCATATTTCAATATTTAATATTATTAATATATTCATAATATATTATTCATCCAATAATTTGTGAATTACGTTTTGACACAAGTATATTTTTTAAAGGCCAATTATTTGGTGACACTTGGTAATTTAAACCTATATATTATTCAATATTTTCATTAATTAATTAATTAAAATCATCTAATTTAATGTCAACATGATGTTGACATGTGGCACCTATTTAAATATGTATTTAAACTTAAGTAGGTATGTAAATAGGGTAAGCCTAAGTAGGTAAGTTGGTAAGTAGGCCTAGGCTAGGTAAATATGTTTAGGATAATCTTATTTTATTTTTGGGTTTAATCTTTAAGGTTGATCTTCTTTTATTGGCTCATCCCAAATAACATTTGGTTTGTCAATATGTTTAGTACATTTATTTATATAATGTGAAAATTTTAAATGAAAGACAAAAAAATATGACACAAACAATTTAATTACAAATTAGATGCAACTACTATTTAGTACTTGTGTTATATTAATTATATTATAAATGATAATATATAATAGGTCATAATACTATTATAATAATATTTATTAACTATTAATATTAATATAAACTACTAAATAATAATAATAGTGAATTTTCATTATCATTGTTATTATCATATTGTTAATAATTATTATTACTTAACTTAGGCTAATAACTAACTTAGGTTATGTATAATTAAGTATATTAATGTAGGTTTAGTTATAATGCTAGCATAGGTTTAGATATATTAATTTAAGTATGTACTAGTTTAAATATATTACTTTTGGTAGTGTATGCATATTTGGTATACAAGTTATATTAACCCACATGTACACCATTAACTATATTTGCAATAGATGTTGACATGTGTCACACTATGGTGCGACAATGCCAACGATATGGTGCAATGATGTGAAAAAAAAAAACGACTAAATGTTATTGTTAACGGGTGAAAATCTTTAGATTAAATAGTTCCATAAACCTCCTAATGACTATTAGTTATTAATGGTAGATTTACCATCCTTTACCCAAGGGGTGAAGCTAGTGAGATAAGGTAGTTTGGGTTAGTGAGTGGTTGAAGGTAATTCACCCAATCATTTAAAAGATTTTAAAAAAGGGATTAGGATAAGGGCCTTATTTTTTAGGGGTCAATGAGGGCCTTGTGTGTGGTATGTGGGGAAGGGGAATAAAAAAAGAGGGAAGAAAAAAAAATTTCATTAAAAAATTTTGGGAGATAGAGAACTCTCACTTGGAGTGTGGATGAGAGGAATGGAGGAAGAATTAATATGTACTTTGCATGTGATTTTAATGGAAGATGGTTGAAAAACTCGAGTTTTTCATATTGTTTTGGTGTTTTATTAAGTGTGAAAGATAATGTTGTTTTAATGATAAAAGTAGGATGTTTCCTTTAGCTAGTATCTATACATTTCTTCTAGGACTGAACGCAAGGGGGGTGACTTCTAGATAGTCTCTGGAGTCCTAAACTATTAATTATCATGGGAGGGTACCAGCTAGTCCATGGTGTTGGAAATCAAGGGGGTACAACAAGTGGGTTGCATGTGGTAGGTAGAACCACTAGAGAATCAACATGGAAGGGGGAAAGGAGGGATAGTGGCATTAGATAGGTCTGCAAATCCTGTAGGCAATATTTGAAAGATGTTGAAAATACTAGAGACCCTATGAGAGTAATTGTTCCAAGGTTCCCCTTCTTTCTCATATTATTCTTTCTATGTTCCACCCTCTATTCCATGGATTAGAAAACTAAGATAAAGGTAGGTCCTTGTGAGTAGTTGTAATAAAATAAGAGAGGGAGGATAGTTTTTTATGTGAAATAATAAAATGTCAACTTAATCCCTTGGTCTTGCCCTTGGAGGAAGGTAATGATTGGGGCCACAATTTCAGCCTTTAACAATTAGCACAAAAAGTAATGATTTTCATGTGTGATTCATGATTTGTTGTTGCTTGCAAACCTTTTGGAAAAAGGTAGAAATTACCTTGATGTGTGAATAGGAGGTGCTGGTGCTACTAGACATCATCATAAGTGGGTGCTATTTATCTTTTTTCAAATGGCTATTTTGGTGATATCCACCCTAACCAAAAAGTCCCTAACACCAAGTGTGATGCCATCTTATGCCATTAGGTTAAGGTCTGCAACCAAGGTAGATTGGAGTAGTGAATTATGAAATTTTTGGAACAATGTTGTTGAAACTGTTGAATTATTTACATATGTAGATATCTGTTAGTTCTGCAAGTGTTTATGATGATGCTTGGTGCAGATGCATGTGGCAACTTGGCACTTGCTCCTTTTGTTACCCCCAATGGTGTCTTGTTTTGCTCCTTCATGGCGGGGCAACAAGACATAAAAAAACTTGGGTTCAACTATGCCCCCACTTTTTTGGTCACACCTCTACCTCAAGAAGGGCACTAATTTTGAGAATGGCTGGCTCTAGCCTCCAAGGACGCCTGTAAAACATGAGAGGAAAATTATTTTTATTTTTTTCCATGATACTTGACAAATACCCACCAGGTATATGTATCAATATACCCACCAGCTATCATGGAAAAAAAGGAGATTGCCAACCAAAGCCGTCATTTTGCCTTTCAAAATGCCCTGCCATTTGCAGAGGAAAAGTTCCACTTGATAAATTGACCTCTGAAGTCGCTAGAAATTTGCTGCTTTACAAAGGCACCTTATATTCATGCTTATCCCTCCTAGAAAAGAGGAAGGATCTTTACACCTGTGAGTGGGAGAGATCTTATTATGCCTACAAGAGAGGTAAGATGGTGGATGGAATTATTATTCCTTCACTCCGATTGTACACAGATTCACTGCTTAGTTCACCTGATGCCCTATAATCCTAAAGGGGTGTTGGGAAAGGTCATTATGGAAAAACACTAAATGCAAAACCAATAAAGAGATTTGAAGGCATAGTTGCTCTCACCATCATAGCACACTCCAGAATAATACTCCCAAACATTGGGTAATGTGCAATTAAACACCAACATGTTAAACCTGAAGAAACCATGTCCTGAAAACACACATCCTGTTCTGTACACTGCCTGAGCTGAGGCTTATGTTCCTAGAAAACTCAACAAAATTGGCCACTCTATTCTGGCAATTAGGAATCATCTCAACCTCATACAAATTCTCGGCAACTGCCAGAATTAACAAAGTTCAATGTTCAGCAAAACATCCTGCACTCCTGGTCAAGGGTGTCAGAGAACTTGCTTTCACCTGTGTATAGCTTTGACAACAATTTTGATGACTAGCATCTTCTTCGTGGCCTTGCCACCTTTGAAGATGAAGGCCCTTCACCATTACTACCTTTCTTCTTGCAAGAACTAAAATCATCGTCATCATCATCGTCATAATCATGTTTGCTTTTTCCTTTTCCACTCTTACCACCATCTGCCTCATAAATACGTAGTTTGATCTGCTTCTTTTGCTCACTTTGTGTGCCGTTGGCTTCAACATCTGATTCTTCTTTTGGCTTCCATATAAACAAAGACCTGCAAGCATCCAAATGTTCAACAATTTAAAAACAATTATAACAAAAGACCTAAAACTATAAGGTGTCAATATATGCAGAATATATGCAGCTTTCCAGACGAAGGTACATATAAAACCTTATCCATCAAGCTACATCTTCACTTTGACAAAACTTAGTGCACAGTTTTAAATTGCAGAGCAGCAATCCTTTGATTTCTCACAAACTAGAGACCAGGAGCAACAACTCCACAGTTGTATGCATAATATCCAATGTTATTAGTTAGACAGTTCCCATTCATTGATGCCAAAAGAAATGATATCCCTATCCACTTGCAGCTGCAATATCTCCTACATTTTAGGATTTCAGCCACAAAGCACAACTCTTGTCCCAAAGATGTTGTCAATTGTAAGCCTGTTGTCAGAACACTGAGGGGCAGCTCCAGTGTCTCCAACAGAACCCTCAATCTACTGCCTCATAAAATGCTATTACAACTTACCATATTGAAGTGGGAAAAGACTAAACTTTACCTGGAGCTCCCAGTAGCCATGACATTAATCCGAGGGTGCAATTTGTTGACAGGACAAATGGTCGTTATGCTGTGGTCAAAGACCTGCTCAACAAGTTGACCTGTGCTAATATCGATAAAATCAATAGGATGTAATGCTACTCCTTGGAAGTCATCACTGATGTAACGTCCTATGACAGTCAAACATTCAGATGGATCCTGCAAGGACAAGAAGAACAATATTCTGGTTAGGATGCTAGACGCAGGATATGCACATTTTATGTCACCTTCAGAAGAATGGCATGACAGCCAAACAAAACAATGTTCAACAAGAAAGAGAATATGATCCCTGTGTCAGCTCCAGCAAAACCAAAACTAACATGACAAGAATGAGTCGTAACCTTTGGGTGTTGCTCACAAAGTCTAATTACCTCATGCATAGCAGTGGCTAGCTGCCATGACTCTCCAATGACTTAATCAGCTCCCAACAGTGGGTGCAGATAATTATATGATAATCTTCCCGAAATATTGGGTAAACAACTATACAAAAACCTGCATCCTGAGTTTCTGTCATGAAGCAACAGGAAGACTCAAGTCATAATGTTGGCTAGAACTCAACAGATGTAGCTAATCAACAAAGACAATAGTGTCCTCATTCAAGCTGCAACAAGCTTGCAAAGGTAAGCTTCATTTACCATTGTGACAGTTCCAGCACAACCAAAACTAACACAGAAAGTTTAGGAGTGTCAACAAACTCAAAGCAGTCATACCTTTGGATCCCATTCAGCCTTAAAGCTAGTAAGATAACGATTGAAGTCATGACTATGAACAATTTCACGACTGCATGTGGTGAGATCAGCACAGATATTGTCCCAGACTCGTATTCTGTTGTCTTGGCAGGTGGTCAATATCTTCGTCCCAGTTACAGGGGAGAAATAAGCTGAAGTAACCACTCTTGAGTGCTGGAGCTCTGCAAGGCAACTACCAGAATCTAGCATCCTCATATCCCATATCCTGGCCTGCATTCCACAAGGAAAAAGAACCAATGAAATGTTATGGAAAAACTTGGCTGGGAAATTACTAACAGTTGCTTCAGATTCTGTGGAAAGATATCTGCTTCTGAAAGATGCTTGCTTACTTTGCAGGAACAAACAGATCTTCAATTCCCATCAAGATTGGCTGCTCTAACTGTACACTGCTGCTCTTGCAACAGACATCACATTCTCTCACATGCAATTCACCTATTGGATTAAAACATGGAGACCATCACAGCAGCTGTTCAGAGCACATAAAACAATTTAGAAATTCAGATTTTTAGCACAAGGTGAAGAGAACAGAGCACATATCTGTGGCCCAATGTCATATGTCTGGAAGCTCAGTCACATCAAGTCTAATGATACTTAGCATGCGATGGTGGCATATGTGACAGACTAAGAGAGTGGGGAATCATGTACCGTGTGATCATTTCCACAGGTGAGGAAGAGATCAGGTTCAATAGGATGGCAGTGCAATCCCACCACCTTGGTGCCCTTCTTGTGCACACCTATTGGCTTCCCTACCTTCAGGTTTGACCGCATGTCTAGCCTGCACATCAAGAAGGTGCCTTAGGTACCTCCCACCCCCTGTACTTAACCTATGAATTCACCACATATTAGCACAAAACAGGCACTGCAACCATCCCGATATCTGCAAGTTACAATTCAACCATTGGAAGATAGAATAGAATACTGTGATTGCTGACTGCAGAATCCAAAATGCACAGGGAGCTGGCAATTACTGGTAGAGAAAGCCAAAGTTGTCAGCAGCAAGGGCCAAGTTACGGATTGCATTGAGATCCATTGCATACATCATCCTCCATGTTGAAGGACCCTGCCAAGCAAACCAATACTGTGAGGGGAAAATTATCTCAGCAGATGAAGATCAGGACGACACTATGACCTCCCAACAAAGAAATTCTGCAAACTACTTAATGATGGCAGGCAAAAAACTAAGCTTCGACATCCAGCAAGCTTTACACAAACAAATTTGTGCATCCCAAAACCAGCCAGAATTATGAGTAGATGAGGTATGAAGTTGAATGAAGGACTTACAGCCCAGCCATCAGGATTCAGGTCAAAAATCTCAACAGGTACTGCAGTCTCTAAGTCTGTGTAGCACACTTTTCCATCTGATGATGCTGTGTACAGCATGCCATCCTGCCAAGGATGGAACCTGAACACACATAAATAACAAGAATGGTAAGAAGAATCTGACGAATATCTACCACCTGGATGATCCTGCAGTAGCATGTGCAAATCAACGTCCACCACGGACTTATGAAGTACAGAAGATATTCCTGGATAATATGCCTACAATCAAGCCTGCATACCAAACAGCAATTGCTGAATTGCATGCATGGAGCTTATATTTGTAGAAGGACATTGGGCACTAACTTGATACTGTTGACCAGGCAGGTGTGTATCTGGTCATATACTGTCTTCTCAAACACCTTCTCAAAATCCCAGATTCCAATCTGCCCTTTCTGTCATCACAGTAAAAAACAGCTCAAAGTCAGATTCTTGACAAAAGCATTGTCACAGCTATCATCACAAAATTGTGATGATGGCAACATGAAGGCAATACTACTGAGCATCCATCCCTTGTATCCTCTATTCAAAGATTCACACCTTATCGCCCGAGATAAGGAGGTTGTCCTTGGTAGGATGGAACTCCAGGTATGTCACACGTCGACTGTGTAGGCGAATCACCGCACTGTCCACTCCATTTGGTATCACTGGAGTCAGCTTTACCTGAGAAGACACTCAAAACTTGTGTTGAGGGATGCAGAATACAATGCTCTGGACAACAAACATAATCAGCATGTAAGGCCTTTCTTTTACCTTACACAGACATTGCCCAGAGATTCCCTATATTGCACAGTGCTGAAAAGAACCAGTTCCACTGAGCTTGACTTGGGGGTGCCAACAGATTATCAGTTGGGTCTACTGTTGTGCTTCAAAAAAAAAAGAAAAACAGAACCAGTTCACATCCATGCTTGTTTCAGGTTTGAACTCAATCAGACATATCCAATTAGCTTGTGTAGATCACATCTCGTCTGCCTTCCGAGGATTGCTCTCACCAAGCAATTACATTCATACAGAGATGGAAATGTACACACTGATTATGCAAAATACAGCAACAGAAAACAGTCAGTGTCATGACAAATATAATGCATAGAGCTGCAGAGAGATGAATACATACAGGAGGCAAATGATGGCGAAGCTGGCGCTCGTGCACAAAATCCACAAGGCCCATTGAATGCTTGCGCAGAGCTGCGACCACACCGTGTTCAGTTGCAATTCGATGAGGACATGTGAGTGTCGTGTGACCTGCCAGAAACCATGATCTTGAAGACTTTCAGCCTTTCAAAAGATTCATATGTTTAGGGTTTAGGCAGAGCATGAGGAGGTTTTGGGTTTTAGGTTTATGGGTTTAAGGTATTACAGGAGAGTGAGGTGTAATGCACAAGAAAAACCCACCAGGTTTTTTGCAAAGATAACAGGGTTTATTGGGACAGTCCATGTACACAGACCCCACGAAGCCTGCTTGATGATCTTTGGCCTTGCACACCTGTTCAAACACCATTTTGGCTCTTAGTGCAGAGAAAGTCCAGAGGATGGAGAGTGCAATTCTCCATCCGCACTCTCAATCAAGAAGGGAATTCCTCAACAACTTGGAATTCTGCACGTCATGATGCTTCATGCAGCATTTAGCTGCTCTAACTAAGAGCTCCACAATTTCAGGTACAACTCTGCACCTTCCGACTCATAAGAGTGCCAGGAAGTAGATTGCAGTGCTGAAAACGGCTTCAAATGAATATGGCAGCTGTTTCTGCAACACGTCTTCGGACATCTGTCAAATGCTTCAGTGGGCGCAAAGAGGGAAGGTGACGACAAAGGCTCTAACCTTACAAACTTTCGCGCCTTTGAGACTGATGGAAATTCGCGCCTTCTTGGTGACACTCGATCTCTGATCTCCTTCTTCGTCATCGTCTCCATCACCTGCTGCATCGTCCTGTTCTCCACCCTCCCTCAGGTCAGCCTCCTCTTCTTTCACGACGTCCTCGTCCTCGTCCTCGTCCTCATCCTCCTCCACGGCTTCATCTTCTTCGTCAGAGTAGTCGCTACTGTCATCGTGCACAACCACCGTTCTCTTCCTCAGTAGCATGTTTGCGGTTCCACCTCGCGAGCCTTGCAAAACACGAAATCTCTTCTGTTTCCCTCCCGGTTTAAGCCAGTAGTCTAGCTATGCAATTCTCATGTGGTAGCAGTAGCTCCACATCCCTTGATTTCCTGCTTTGATGGCATTCTAAACAGTCGCCACAATCCCTGGAAAGATGCGACGAACTGCCAGTAAAAGGAAGTGGACTAGCCAACGCACAAGGCCGCCGCCGCCGTGACGCTCCTCCTCATAAATACCTGACCACGCCGCGAGAGCGAACATTCCGGAGGCTTGTCGGGGACGCTCACAAGGGCGACGCACGCGACCTAGATCCATCAACCGACTCCCCAACTCCAGCAAAACAAAAACCTCGACTTCGTAGGCGAGGAGTTTTGCATGCTTCATCAACCAGTGCATTTTGTTTTGCAACTCTAGCATGTCATCAAGATTCTTCCTGCCATGGAGACCTGATGCGGAGCTCCCTCAACGGAAGTAAGAACATTCTGCGATTCCATCCAAGAATTCTATTCTGTGGTTTCCTTGAAGAACCATTCTGTTCACATTGAAGAATCATTGTGTTCAACCGTTGAAGATTCTGCGAGCTTCTTCAATTGAAGTAAGAAGATTCAGTGAACTCCTGTTAATTCTCAAGGATTTCTCATGTAGATGCAACACTTTCTTTGATCTAATATGAGGTTCACTGGCCCTAGATATCTATGTATCAAACTGCACAAAGCAGAGCCATACCTACCTATGTTTCCACCAACAACAAAACCCTAGTGCGGGACAAAATGCCTGCCATTGGGCAATTCATCGAATGATAAAAGCTTTTAGGGGATTTCTATGATGTATATAATTCATGGCAGTTGGGATTCCTAGACTGATCATGGCATGTTGCAATTGGTCCTTAATCTTTGGTTCTGCATTATCTTCCCGCACCTGGCATACTCTTGACATTTGCCAGTTCAATTATTGATCCTCTTATATCATCAGTTTCTTGGTTGGCAGGCTTTGCTTTCATGAAGTGGTGCTGCATTGCGGGGCTTTACCACCATTTGCCCCATGCGGTTGCAACTCCTCATTTGGTGTCATGCAGGTGAGTGAAGTCTGTGATCAGGAGGATCCCACTGCATATCTGGGGCAAGTAGGTGTAGCATTTTTTATTGTGATGCGCTCGGTGTTCCAGCATCTACCTGTTGGACAACAGAGGGGTCAATGGACTTGAGACATGGCCTAGTTAGCAATACATTCTACATACAGCACTAACATTATTGGAGTTGCAATTTCAGTCTACACACCTGCTGCTGTAAATTATAGGCTGGCATGAAGCCCTTCCAGGAGAGGTAAGATGATGCTTTGCTTACTTGATTCCTTCTGCAGCTGAGATTCCCACCATGTTTTATTCAATCTGGATTTGAAAGGGAAAATTGGGTGCTGAAGTCAAATCTGCAGAATGAGTGATGCAACTCCTTTGACACATTCTGATGCAATTAAGCGTCAAGACTAAGACTGCACACTCTTTGCACATTCCTTGCAAGTGTTACTAAGATGAGAATCAGCATGTAACTAAGAGTGCAGGGTGTTACAGCTCTAAATGGGTTCAATTTTCTGGCTCAATTCAGATTGGGTTCCCTCTTTCAGACTGTCATACATGGACTCTCTCTTCCTAGGCATAGTTTTCATCTACAATTTCACACTCAAAAAAATTTGAGTACTTACTTCACAACACTGTAAAGGAGTGTAGAAAATTGTTTGTAAATTGCTAGAAAGCTTGCAGGGCTTACAGAACATAGAAAAAGAAATATAAGCCTGAAGTTCAATTTGCTTTGAGATCATTTGGATGACAAAACAAGGTGTATGTTCACTCTTTTGCAGCATGGCATTTATGAAGAACCCAGATGGCTAAAAGAGGTCCTGGAAGCAACAGATAACAGTGCCAATTACTGACTGCATATTCTGCATTTGCAGGATTTGGCCTGCATCACAGAAAAATGTGAGATCACAGAAGATCTGTTGCCTATGTAAATGGCAAATATTGACCTTATGTAACTCTCTTGCCATTCCTTCATTGTTTTGTCCCAGGCTGTTGTATGTCACATGGTCAAAGAAGAGAGGGTTTGCTCCTTGTTCCACACATGCGCTGAAGTTGCTTTGTCCAGATTGGAATGCTGTAATAAATCTCTAGTAAGTGAGCCCTGTGTCTACTCAGTCAAATGAGATCAATCAGGTAGGGATGCTATTCAAGCAGATAACAGGATGCCCAAAGGATGCTAATGAGAAGAAATAGAGATCCATATGTGGGTTCATGGACCATGAGAATTTTTTTAGAAAGATGGTGACAGAGGGAGCCATTGGCAAGGGATCACAGTGAGGTTGGATGTCAGGCCCAGTATGTTCTCCTTGCTTCTGCTCAGACACACTACATTTTCAGTGTGTTCTGAAAAACCAAGCAACCGCAAGGAGTTTGTTCATGCTCTTGCCAACTAGGTGCTGATAAGCAGTTACAACTAAGCCTAATTGTCAAAGTTCAGCCAGTGCTAGTCGGCTTCTCCTTTGACCCATCAAAATCTTGACAGACACCCTGGTTGTGCTTCACCTGCCAAAGCGTATTGTAATATTTTGCTCAATCAATGTCAATGAAAGCAGACTCTGTAAAGCACCACCCCTAAAGAACTTATTCTTCGATGAATTTACCTAGTGACTCAATCTTTGGAATTCTGTTTATCAGGGAAGAGCACTACTAACCTTTGATGAATACTCAGACAATTCCTCATCCAATTCCCCTGGCCAGCTATTTTGTAACTGGTGCTTCACCCCGAGTAAACAACAGTGTCACCTAAAGCAATTGTGCACACTCTTCATGGTCAATGTGAGAGAAAAGTGTTTCTGTAAATAGAAAAGAAGCTCGGTTGTAGGACCCCGATTGCATGCATAGAGATCCAAGTGATGTCAGATAGGTATTTGGACATTGAGAAGAGTCAACATTGCAGTAATACAACAAACCTGATGGGCCTGCTTGCATCCAGCTGTGTGAGCTAGGAATAAACCTGTGAAGTGGGTGCTTCCCATCATCAAGATGTTCTTAGACTCCCCTTCCCACACATGTCACAACCATTTGTCCCACAGCTGCACCCCCCCCCCTCTCCTCAACAAGACTATCTGGTCAGCTGATTGCAAACTCTATCACTGTACACCATTGTGGGTTTAAGGTTTAGGGTTTAAGGTTTAGGGTCTGTGATTTTTGTAATAACCCCCAGTTCCAGGGTATTTGGGGAGAAGAATCAGAATCAAAGAACCACCGGTTCCTTTATTAGAAAATTCCATAACCAAAGAACCTCTGGGTGTCTTTTTTTTTTTTTAATTTTTTAATTTTACAAATTAAAAACAGAACCAAAGAATTGCCGGTTTCAGGTATTTCCCAAAGCAAACCTCAAAGAAACACCAGGTTTCGCGTGAAGACCCGGTGGTTTTTTAGGCGGTTATTTGACTTTTCAAAAACAGTTGAGAACAACAGTTATATGTAATAACAGGGTATTTTATTTTTGATACCCATGATTATACATCAAACTTGGGTATTTGATTTTTTGATACCCATGATTATACATCAAACTCGGGTATTTCTTTTTTTGATAAATCATGGTTATCAACTCTAAGACCTAGCCTCATACCTGGTGGGTTTGGTGCAGGACTCTAATACTTGCCCCACTCTGGTTCAAACCAGTGTTGGTAAGTTCTGGGATTTAAGGTAGGTTCAAGTCCGGGTTATAGGCCAGGTTCTAGGTCTCCAGACCCCGAGGTTTTGAGTTTTGTTCAAATTGTCATAGAAACCCAACCAAGTAACTGGCCTTTTTTTCAAAATTTAATTACAACCTAAATAGGGTGATGCCCCATTTACAATAGGTTTAAATTTTTTTTCATAAATAAGTATGAAAAAAAATTTATACACTTGACCTTATTTATATTTTAAGCAAGTTATTATTACATTTGATCAGCTGTATATAATTAATATTACATAATCTTCTATGTTGAATTCAGTGCACTATTTGAACAAATTTCTATTTAGAAATTTTATTTAATCATCTATAAATTGAAAAATGAAACCAGACTGATCGATCTTAAACTGGATTTGGCTCTAAATTTTTTTTTAAAAATGATTGGAACCTGAGGTTTTAAAAAATCCAAAGAACCAATCTCAAGACTGCTGGACTGAAAGTTTCATTAAAACCCAAAGGAAAGAAAAAAAAGAGTGAAAACTGGGACTGAGAGTGTTCCTTTTGAAAAGAAGAAGAAACCAGACAAAACACTGGTTTAGACTCTGCACAAGTTTCCAATTTCACAAGCTTCCAATGTCAGAAGAAAGTGGCCAAATGGATAAATGGAAGAAATGGCGGCCACTGAGCTCCTGGTGAAACCCAGCACACATTTTTGAGCTAACAAAATCTTGAGTGTATAAGTGGAACAGAGGAACTGTTTAGCTCTCTGTTTAGCTACTTGCTGAGCATTTCAAGCTATATAGTCTCACAATTAACAACTTCCTGACAAAGTAAGAGAACTATGACTAACATAGAGTTTTGGCTCTCTTCTCACAGCCCTCAGCTTTACCCTCAAATCCTTACCATATAATTAAACTCTCGCCTACAAATATTCAAAGAACCCTATAGCCAAGCTTAGTATTACATCAAGACCGGAGCTTTGGTGGGAAATTTTTAAAAAAAAGTATCTATTTTGTTTTCAGTCCTTTCTGTGCAGAGTGCAATTTCTTCTCTTGCAGAACTACTGTCTTAACCTTAAAACAATGATAAACGGTGAAAAAAAGCCCCTGGGTCAGGATACAAACCAAGTTCACGCCAGCACACGCCGATCAAGCCTAGAAAATCCTAGACAGAACGTGCGGGTAGATGAGATAGGCGAGTGCCTAAGAGACTGTGGAATGTGCCCTGATGGATGGAAAACCTCCCAGAAAAGGAGCGACGAAGAATGTAGTCCTAACTCTCTTCGGCCAAGTAATTACATTTATGTTAAGTTTGATTGCTTGGGCTGTTATATCATGTGCCGTGTAAGGTGCTTTCGTCATTATGAGGCATGTCCCGATGTCTGATCTCCAGTCTATATCAATGGAGTAAATCACCCTGAGGTAGCATTGCCGCAATGCGTGTAGAAAAGCATCTGAGAAACCAAGTCACAAGAGACCCATATCTCTAAGGACGGCTCGAAAGATATTGTTGGGATTGATAAGGCTAACAAATCTGAATTACGTAATCGCTGAACGACAGAATTTACCAAGCCAACGGGTAACGACTTGATCTCATAATCGGTTCTTTTGGTAGGTATAACAACACTAGTCATGATTTTTTATTTATTGATAAAATTAATAATAGACTTTCATATTTACGTTTCCTGTGAACTTTTGTATTTTAAGAGTTTTGTTGACATTTATAATAATTATCAATCCAAGATTCTTAATCACCAGAAGCCTATTTTGTTAATAAACAGGAAAAAATGACTACCCAAACTAAACTAAAGATGCCATTAGACCATGGATCTCAGGGTGACAAATATAGATTGAAATGCCTCTAAGATACTTGTTGATATTAAAAGAGGTGCACTCAATAATCTTGAAAATGGCATTTCCAGCAAAAGTAGCACAGGTTACTTGTTGAGCCCGCGAAAATGAGCCTGCTCTAGTATTCCAAAATCCAGCAGATTCTTGTAACACAAAATGATACAATTACGTCTTGGAGAAGGGCTGGTGATCTTTTGGCCATTCTGGTTTTTTTGGGTGCCTGGGAACTCAGGCTCCTGCCCTCAATTGGATGAAGAAAAGTCAAAACATACTGCAGTGTGGCTCAGCAAAATGGTTTCTGGCGCAGCATTTTTTCACACGATGCTGATGAGGCTGGTAAATGGAATGGCAGAACCTAACACCAGCTGTTGATCGACTAGATTTAGTTTGATTGGTTCGAAGTACTCTGCGTAACACCTTTTTGCTGATTGGCCAGATAGTTTGATTCGTCCAGGTGGGTTGCTATTAGTTGTCTCCCCACATGTTTGTAGCCACAGTTTTAGTTTTTATGGGTGGGGTTTGGAAACAAAAACGGTAAATAACAAAATCTTGGATGCCAGAAATTCTTTTTTTTTTGGGGTGTCACACACTGAGCACCACTCAGAGAGGTAGTAAAGGCACTTGTGGCTACTAGGTAGGTAGGTAGGTAGGTAGGTGCATGTGGATGGTCAGTAAGTAATCAATCAGCCAGGGTAGTTAGCAATGGGACATGAATACAATAAAAAATTGTGTTTCCTGTCGACACACAAGCCATCTTCTCTTCCATGCTATGCTGGTGGGTGCTTCTGCTTCAATCTGCCAGAAACTGGTATCAACCACTAGCCTATCCAAAGCTGAACAGAAAGTGATCAAGATAGACACAACTATATATCTCAGTTACAAGAATGTTCTATCAGAGAACAGGATCAGAGTCTCTATAAGTCTACTACATCCCGCCACACAATTTTTACACTGAGCCTTGTAAAATACTTGTCTTTTTTATGTCGGTAAAATTTCACCAGAAAGGAAAATTGAAAGTACAAAAATGGATTGATTCTGGAGGGTTGCAAATGCAAAACTGAGAAGAAAAAATTAGTGTAAAAATGGCCAGATTTCTACATTTGATTTTCAATGTGTATCCATATACAGAAGGTTGATTAAAGATTTGAACTTCATATGTGGTTTATAACCAGATTTGGCTAAATCGTGGACTAGGATTATCGCCCATTTGTCCTACAACTTCCTATGGATGATGTCACTTAAGCTACATATTTTTAAAAAATCCTAAAGAAAACACTCTTGGATAAGCTCTGGATCTATTCAAACATACAAGTCCAAAGTCCAAACCCATCAGAGCATCTCCACCAACGCTCAGTATGTGACCCTGCACTGGAAATATTGGATGAGAGTCATGAGTACAATCCAGTGAATCCACTGGAAGACTGCTTGGAGCCCTTGAATAGTCTAATAAACACAGGCAAATCGTATTTATTGACTGCCCCCTCTTTCTCATTGGCTAGATAGTTTGATTGGTCCAAGTGGGTTGCTATTAGTAGTATCCCTTGTACTTGCAGTCCCAGTTTCACCTTTATGTGTGGGGTTGGAGAAAACTGAAATTTGGATGTGAGAAAAAATTGTGCAGAGTTACTGAACCTTGGTGGAGATGCTCTAGATCACCTTATTTGAAGACTGTATTAATCCACAGTACTACATACAAGCCACTTAACTGATGATGCTTGAGGACATTTGCTCTAAGAGCAACTCCACTAGTGCAGAATATGTGGCCCTACAAATGAAACGTGGATGAAGAAAAGTCAAATCATGCCAGTTTGGCTCAACAAAATGGTTTTGGGCTCAGCACTTTTGCATAGTTTTCTGAGGCTGGTGGTAAAAGGCATAGCAAAGCATAACACCTGATTTCTCCTCCCTGTTTCTGATTGGTTAATCATAATGATTGGTCCAGGGGGTTTGCTATCAGTAGTCTCCCACCTATTTGCAGTCCCAATTTTAGTTTTATGGGGTGGAGCTGGAAAGAAAGAAAGAAATAACTAGACTTGTGAGAAATATATTTGCAGGCTCACCTACAAAGCACCGCTGGAGATGCTCTTAGTAATGCTTTTGACACTAGACATTTGACATGTTTCTGATGACATGGAAGAAATTGTGAGAATACTTGTAAGTCTGAACTTGAACTCACTTTAGCGGGCAATGAGGAGACTGCTGAGACCATGCTTATTCAACACAACTTCTAGGTCTGCCGGTCATCTTTCATACCCAATATACAGTAACATTGTAATCTAAATGAACTATGCAAGTTTTGGAGCAACCTGTATATCTATGGTACGAAAGTGTCAACAAATGTTCTGCAGCTAGATCAACACGTTTTCATCAAAGCTTTGCTAGATCCATGTATCTCTCCAAGCTGTCCTCGCAGTTTGGGACAAAGACTTTTGATTTATTATTTTGCCAATAGACAAACTACACCAGGTGTGGGAGTTGAAAGTCACAAACAGAATGGGAATGTGTGTGTTTGTTTGGGTGCGGGTCTTTTGAGATTGAACTAACTTAGCTAGGACCCACTTTCAAATCCATTAGCTACTTTTGGCTTTTGCAAGAAAGAAAGGTTCAGTGGGTGTGTTCCTCGAAATCAGGGTCCTGTTGTCACACACATCGAGATTGTGGAACCTTCCACTCCTGCATTGGCTGACATTGCTTTGTCTGCTTCTTGGGGGGGGGGAGGCAGGGGTAGACCATGGATCCCAAGGTGAGAGAAATTGTGTGAAAGTTTAGTTTCTCTCACCAAAAATTGCATCCAATTTGGTGAATGGTGTGTATGAATATTCAATCCACCAAAATTTCACCGAATTCACCTAATTTTGAATTTGGTGAAGTCAAATTTGATCCTACTTTCGAACACTTGAATTGCGAGAGCAAGCCAAGAGGAATTAGGTGAAAACAAATTACAGTAGTGGGAGGGTTTTTCATTGCAATTGGGAAAATCATTCCAGCCAGCATTGGAAACCTTGTGTGAAATGGGTTAAACAGAACTATCTGCATAGTGCAGTTGTCGGCATGTGAACAACATATGCAAGTGGTATATATACATGCACCAAACAAGAGATGTGCAGATGTCCATTTTGTGCTTTCTTTCCAAAAGAGAGAACCAAACAAGTTGTAGCTTTCCAACAAGAAGGGAAAATTCACATTGAATCCTCAAGGGTCTCAAATCACTCTGCAATGAATGAATGAATTGAAAACAATTTTGGGTTTCCTTCAACAAGTTAAAAAAACTGACCCAAAAGTGGTCGGTGGTTGTGACCTTATCATATAAGCTAGCACACAATCCTCATTCCCCAAAAAATTGAAAGTTGACTAAATCTCTCACTCATCCAACAGCAATGTCAGGGGGTGGCGGGGGGGAAGGGGAGGACAAGCAAGTTGATACAACATTGTGTGACCAAGCAAACTGATTTCTCTGGACAATGGAACCAAAGCTTGAATAATCAACTAACCAACCCTCTAACACCAATCTCCTAAAAGCCAAGCCATGCACAATCTCACCAACCACGAACCAAACAAGTTGTATTATATCCCATTCTTCTTTTAACTACCAAAGATAAGCCAAAACAGGCTTGTTGTGAACTTTTCTAATGAATTGGACTTTTTCGTTGGCAGACATTCTAACTAGTAAATCAAGAATGTAAAAAAAAATATTAATGGAACCAAAAAAAAAACGTATAGTGAAATGTATAAAAAAATTATTTTTTGAAAAGAAATAATTAATTAATTAATTAATTAATTACAACAAAATTATTATGTACCTGCCTCATCATACCAGCCTTGGACCCTACTTTTTAGTACTAGAATCAGGCTGGTACAAAGGTTTTAGAAAGGACCCACTAGGCCTATACCTTGCATGACCAAAGCTGGTATGATTTATTTTTTTTTGAAGTACCCAATATCAGGACTAACCCATCTGAGTTGATTGGGTCTGGAGTAATACCACACCAATCCTGGTTCTGTCTAACCCAGGGTTTCTTTTTTAAGGACTAGTACGAGTGGGTGCCCGTGACCTTCGGCCACTGTGAAGTCCCCCGGTTTCTTTAAACTTGGTTCGTGTTTTAGTTTTTTTTTAGAAACTTTTAACTTTTTTATTTTTTTATTTTTATGTGTTTTCTATTATTATTATTATTATTTTGTGATCATCCAGTCGGATGGACATTTCATCCATCCCCTTAATCGGGACGGACAGTAGCTAAAAGAAAAAAAGCTTCCCCAAAATCCATCCCGTCATCAAGCCGGACGTACATTTCATCCATCCCCTTAATTGGGACGGACA
>Ga0116229_10002537_pt1 | contig 29618 bp, 13 predicted proteins | sample S1TSphgellanicum_3_FD_87313 | JGI IMG/M metagenome (GOLD analysis project Ga0116229, IMG submission 87313) | Host-associated microbial communities from peat moss isolated from Minnesota, USA - S1T2_Fc - Sphagnum magellanicum MG | ecosystem: Host-associated > Plants > Peat moss > Unclassified...
TAGTGCCCACGGGTAGACTACCGATTACCAACACAAATCTTACCCCTCACACAGGGCGGGGTGTGCCCCCCCCCCCCCCCCCCCCCCCCCCCCCCCCGGCCCAATTAGTTCTAGCATCTTGGTTGGGTTTTGGGTGCAAATTGATGGATGATGTAAGCCTATACATTAACATGATGAATCACATTAATCCTTGAAAATGGGTTATTTTCAACTTTGAAAGCACAACTAAATACTTTAAAACAAATAAATTTTTTTGTCAAAGGAAGTTCAAGGAAATCACCACTTTTCATGGCATCTGGAGTTTAAAAATATAATCATTTTTGGGACTTTGACAAGTTTAAAACATAACAAAATACAATCTTTTCACATTCATTTAATGCATCTTTAATATATTTGAACATCGATCATTATATAAAAAAAAATTTCAAATATATAGAACAAGTATATTGCAAAAGAAAAGTACATATTCATGACCATGAAATAACTATTGCCAAACTTGTAAAGTCCATTACTAATTGTGTATTCACATTTTTAATCTAATTTTTGCATTGTTGAAAAGCTAATTGTATTAGCTTCACATAATTGAGTAAAAAAAAAAAAATTTCAGAAAAAAAGTTAACATATGACACAACCAAAATAGAGAAATGTAGGAAAAGTTGTTAATGTGACATTCATAAAAAGTCATTGTAATGTGTAATTAGCGTTAGCAAAAAACAAGGACCTAAAACTACTATTTGTTTGGGGGTTGGAAAAATGTGAACCTACATGCATACAACACGCATTATGTCTAGATTGATAATTAGTCTTGAAAAACATCCAGAGAATTTAGGATGAGGTCAATCCTAGATTTAGAAAATTAAGTTCAAACAATGTTGTTGATAAATGATTGCCATTCAAATGTGTAGGCGACATGTTGTTTTCCTACATATTGTCCTCACCTTTTGATTAAAAAATAGAAGGTAACGATTTGATCAACACCTTATGGCCATATTTGAAAGGATTGTTGGAGTCACCAAACACATTAGGGTATGTGGGAACCAACCCACATGGGTATAATTGATTCACAAGACTAAAGTTGCATTGGAAAGAAAATTCCCCCTTTGCATTGTGAGCAAATAACTTAAAGATTTGGTAGGTGATTGGCAATCAACTTTGAATCCACATGTTTTTCATTTTGAATTTATGTAATGTTAATGTTCAAATGTGTCACTATGACATATGATGTGTGTAATCATGGGTGATTTGAAATTTTACAATTAATTTAAGTTTAACCTCTAGGTTTAGTTCAAGTTTAAATTCTAAGTTTAACCTACATTTAACTTAATTTAACCTAAGTAATTTTAGGTCATATTAAATTAACTTATAATAGTTTAAGGATGCCTAAGCTAGCTTGGGTTAAACTTGGTGGGTGGCTTAGATTAACCTAGGTTAGAATATGTTAATGTTTATAATGTTGTGGTGATTGATTATGTTACAAATCAAATGTTGTGGTGTAATGGTTAAGGATTTGAACCTTCAAAATGAAGGTGAGGGATTCAAGTTTTCACACTTGCAACCTAGGATTACATTATTTGATTAATTTACTTAACTTATTTTAATTTTTTTAGCAATATAAGCGCCTTAGGTTAGGTTGCATAGTTTAAACCATATTAGCTTAAATGACCAGATTAAATTCCTTAAATTAACCGTTTTAGGCCTTGGTCATCATGTGGTATCACTTTATTGAGTCACAATGTTCATTTATTAATTTTAGGTTGCCATGTGATAGCCCAAAAGTGGTCAGTAATTAATTCTTTTTGGGATAAGTTGCCATGTGATAATTCATAAGTGGATAATAATTTTTTGAATTTAACCTAAGGTACTATGTGGTGACAAGAATTTAATTAAAAAAAATTACATTAAAAAATTAAATTTTAATCGTTCCATGAATTTTATTTGATTTAATTAAAAAATTGATGACCATGATTTCACGATCATTTGAGATTGTGATCATTCGTTGATGACTATCGAATGATATAAATGACTATAATCATGGTTACAATTAATGTTGTCTAGTTATCCAATTTCTAGACAAAACTCTAGATATGAATAAAGAATATTCTCATTTCTCAAAAAATAGATGGATATGTATATTTAAATCCCTCATACTTTCATATATGACAGTTATGTAGTCAATTTTTTTTTCCCCCTTTTGCCGGTTATGAATAGACGATTATTGAATGTTGCAAAATCATGGATATGCATAGAGGATATGCATTGCTAATTTGTCATTTCTCACTCAAAATGTAATTAGGGCTTAAGGTTTTGAGTGTGGATGAATCTCTTCCAAACCTTAAAGAATCACAAACCCTAAAACTTCCTCTTCGATATGTATAGCTCCCATACATAGATAGTGTTTTTTTTTCAAAACTTTCGCAACCTAGCAAAAAAAAAGGTTTGGTGAATGCAAAAAAGGTTCTTTTTTAAAAAAAACACAAAATTCACCATATTTTGAGGGAAAAAATCTAGAAGTCCCCAGATTTAGACAATGTGTTTTTGAAGGTCGTTAAAACTAGGCAGGATTCCCAAAAAAATTAATGTCATTCTAGGACAATTGTCATTTACTGCTAATTAATGCTTGGGATCCTAGCCATTGCACCTACTTGAAAAATTTGAAAAAAAAAACACTATACATAACAAGACAAATGTTTACCTAATCCCAAATACAAATATGCATTTGGTTAATTGAAGTGTCTTCAATGCATGGATATAAATAATTCAAAATCAGTGGTCAATCTACATCCAGAGGATATGTATAATTTTATTTTTGAAATTGATGGAATTTTAGGATATGCATTTATGCATAACTGAAAATTATGCGTATACATAACTAGTTGACCTTGTATAACCGGACAACATTGATTACAACTAGATGACATAAGCAATAGATTTGAATTGACCACATAATCATTCAATTGCTAAACATATATGACTAGAGATTTAATCATGAACGAAGTTATAAATTTCATTTTTTGACATAGGGGGTTGAAAACTAAGATTTGAAAGATTTTTTTCAAAGATAATGAAGTTGTAGGATTAATAATCAAATGTGTTGTGGCTTGAAGCTTTGTGTTCAAGGTTTCTTCTTTCAAATTCTTGACGACGGTCCACTAGCAAGGATCCCAACATTAATTAATATTGAATGGTGATTGTCTTAAATGAGTTGTAATTTTATAAAAAAATCCTGCTTTGTACAGAAAACTCCATGAATGGAATGTCTACATGCAATGACTTTTGATAATTTTCCCTCAAAATATGGCAAATTTTGCAAAATTTGTTCAATGTGAAGATTTCAACAAATGAAACAATGTTGTCTGGAAATTTTTTTGACACTTTCAACAAATTGTCCTTGAAATTTCTGAAAAATGAAACATCTGAGTTTTTAATTGATTGATGTTGAATTTTACGAAAGTGTAGGGATGTAGCCAGCCAGCTAGCCAGCCAGCCCCACCACTACACTTCAACTTAGAACTCTAATGTTAGCTTGCAATACCTCAAGCTTGGATCATTCATTCCACCGACCAGCATACTAGTTATCCTATAAATCTCGATGTTAACAAGGCACACTGACCCTGCCAATAGATAAGATGTTGGACATCTATCTACTGTGTCTACACTCTGAACACCAAAAAAATCCATTCCAATCTTAACAGTCTAAACACTTTCACCAAAGAAACCGATTCCCCTAATGTGAAACCAGTTTTAATAAGGTAAAACTTCCAAAAGTTGGATCCAATGTGATAGTCCCTGCCCCCACAGGGGCAGGGCCCAACAAGGAAAAAGTGGCACCTGACACCTAAATGCAGCAGGGATTCAAAGTCAGCAATTAACTCTGACTCGTGATCTCATTCTTTTTGCTGCGTTCAAGTTTTTGTTTCTCCGTGCAATTTCATTAAAAGTCTACACTCACTCAAATATTCTCCCAAAATATTAAAAATACTGTTTTTTTTTCGAATTCCATTTTCTTCTGCCTTTAAACCCACAAGTGTTTCAGTAGAAAAGAAAAGAAGGACAAAACGCTGCTTGAGAAATTGGAAGTGCGTACATTTACCTGACTACTTTAGTATTGTATGAAGATGCAGAAAAGGGTGCTCCTAGGCAGAGGATAATGAAGTTTTGCTGTGAGATTTTTTTTTTTTTGGTCAAGTCTGAGAAGTGCAGACACACTTGTGCGAATTACAGATGACGGCTACTGGGGTGGCGGGGAGGAGCACTGTCCATGAAAAGAAGTAATGCGAATTACGATTTTGTCCTGTTCGTCACCAGCTCCATGCCAAATCAGTATCTTAGGCCACAGTAAACCAGCACACACAAGCTCACCAAGAAGATGATGGATGGTAAGTTGTTAGGAAACAGTTTTCTGTTGGCTTCCAGTTCCCTAGCTAACCACGGTGGTTAGCTCAGTTGTCTTTTTTTTAGTAGCTATCTACAAGCAATCAACAAGTAGGTTGGTCATGGGTAGATAATAAAAGCAGCCCTTTCGTATGTGTATAAAACCATCTACTTACCTAGATGTTATGTATTTTCCTACCTATCTACCTATATATATCAGACCTATTTCTTACCAAATTGGTTACCAAGGTGAAACCATATACAAACTCAGTTGAAGTTCATCCACAACTGAGTAATAACAGGCATCCTCCAGTGGATGGTGTGGTCATGGGTGTTGGTTCATTGTGGCCAGCAGCTTAGACATAAAGCACACTGTATTTCAAGTGTATTCTACAGACCATGGTATGAAGCTGAAGTTTCCTTCCGCCCAAAAGGGAACTTTTTGAAAACGCCACCTCTTTCTTTTTGTTTTGTGCCCCCACGATACCGGCCTCTTTTTCTCTTTATTCTCGCATGGGCCTTTGATCGTTTGAAGAATATCATGCTCCTGGCTGGGGCTTTACCACCCCGACATTAGGTAAATCACCCATGGGGAGTCAGCCATGCAAAATAGTACAAAACTACTCTTGCATTTCTTTTCTCGTGTCTGCCCTGTTGCCCAATAAAATGTGTGTGATCTCTTGAGTGATGAAATTTTGCCTTAAGTTCATTACACACCCAAAACATCTATAATTCAGAGTCCAGATGTGCTTGGGAATCACTCATATTTAAAAAAAAGAAAAAGAGTCAGGGTAGGGGCAGATAGTGAAAAAAGAATCTTTGATGATGATTGATGATGAGATTTTGAAGACATAGTGTGTGACTCATATTAAATAGATCATGGGTGTGCCCACAAATTTTTCTCTTTTTCTTTAAAGGAGCCATATTGATTGGCCCATCAGCAATTTTTTTGGGAACATTGGGCATGCCCCCAATAGAAGCACCTCCTTGGACCCCCAATTGCAAAATAGAAACAAATGTGCACCCCTGGATTTTACCTTGTTTAGTTTATATAAGGGGAGTTGAACTTTGGGTAAACCATATGGGAAAGTGTCAATTTGAAGCAACCGCAGCTCTTTGGGTGGGTTGCCTGGTTCCAACAGGATTACATGTCTAGATCATGTATGAAAAGCACGAGTGAAGAGTTGCAAATTACTCACCAGCTAGTACAGTACTAGAGGTCCCAGAAAGCTGTCTACTAGAAAGTCTACTTGACAAGTAGCTAGTAAGTCCTGAAAGGGGTGCAGCAGCATGTCAGATGCAAGCGGTTCAAACTCACTCATTAAATATAGATTCTTATAAATTTTGTCAATTTTTCTCTGAAGTTCATGAATTGCAGTTCATAGGCAATAACTTCTACTGCAATCAGCTAGTTAATTTAGGAGACAGCAGGCTGATAAGTTTGAGATATACTATTATATCCCATGGAGTCTTTACTGATCAGACGAGCTCCAGGGGTTTTGGTATTGGTGGTTGCCATCATGCTTCAGGCTAGTACCCAGATTTGTCTAGGGAGGCAAATCCTTTCAACAGGAAGCGGGAGACCAAGTGATGGTGAGACGTCGACCACCCAAGAAGGAAATTATGACAAGGTGCAAACTACATTGAACTCTCTTTTGTTGGTACTGCGGTCCCCCGGCCCAGGGACTCTGCGAACTTGTGGACCAATTCTGCAATGACTTGAAGAATCTCTAGATGGTATATGATTCATTCAGGGATTGATATGATTAGTACTAATCTAGAACGTGAAACCAGCTCGTGCGGAATGAACTCATGACGTGATCATCTAGATCAAGCTCCTGCCCACATCTTTGGTAGCTGCTTAATTTTACAGGTCCTGAAATCGTACTGGATACATAGAGATCACCCCGACTCGCCCGCGTCAGCTGCAAGTACATACAACACTAGCTCGCCATCAGAAAGGATTGCAGCGGCGGCGAGAAGGAGCTTGACACGTGCGGAGTATTTCTCACGTAGAGTACTGGACGAAAGCTCCAGCGGAAATTTCGACACTCCGGTGGAACCAGTAGGAGGTGACTACGTGATGGCAGTGTCCGTAGGCACACCTCCGCAACATTTCATTGTAATCATTGATACTGGAAGTGACCTAGTGTGGCTGAATTGTAAGCCTTGCATCCACTGTATCGTCAAGGCTGCTGATAAGCCATTTGATCCCACCCAGTCCACCTCCTACCAGCAAGCCTTGTGCACCGACGCCGCGTGCACGGTACTATGCAAAATCCCTTTCTGAGGCGATCTTTTTTCTTTGAATCATTCTCAAAACTCGCGGAGAGTTCTGAAGGAATTAGTGGCTGACTTACGACTTCATTCCACATATCCTACAGGTTTAAATCCATGATCATCGACTTAAATTCTTTGCCGTGCTGTTGTTTGTTTGTATCAGGGATTTACAAATCGAGCTACTTTATGTGTCGGCACGGGTCCCTGTGATTACATCTACGGATACGAAGAGGGAACTCAAACCAGGGGTATTGTAGCATATGAGACGTTCACCTTCACGGCCTTAGACGGATCCTCCTTTCCTATCGAACATATCACGTTTGGATGTGGTCAAAATGAAAGCCTCAATGGATTCCCAGGAATTGACGGACTTGTGGGTCTAGGCCTAGGCAGTTTATCTCTGCCTAGCCAGTTGTCCTTGGTCTCAGGCTTTACCGACATTTTCTCCTATTGCTTGATCCCCTTTGACGTCACCGCGGCAAATCATAGCACTTTCTACTTCCGAGTTCCTGAAACCAACATCTCGACCTACACACCCATTTATAGCTCTCCACCTGAAAAACATTATTACGTGAACGTGACTGGAATCAGCGTAGGAGATGTATTGTTGAACATTCCAGCGGACTTTTTTTACCCCACCAATGGCGGCGGTGGCATCATCTTCGACTCCGGCACCACTTTGACGCTGTTGAGAGGCGTTGCCTACGATGCCGTCGTCCAGGTGAGTCATGTCATGATCATCAGGTTCATAGTGTCCACAACAGACATAATTAATTTCCTTGTTGCCATGAGTAGGCCATCACACTCTGAATGTAAAAACTGACTCTACAAAAATTGAAAATCCCCAAAAAAAGAAAGTACCATATGACTAATTTGTGTAGCAATTATCAGACCCGCAGCAAGACAGTAACGGTCTCTTTCCATTAGGTTGTTGTGTCCATCACAGTTACACAGTGTGCTGTGATCACAGCAGCCTAATGGAAAACCATTAACATAGGGCCTTGATCACAGCAGCCTAATAGAAATATGTCCTAACTCTAGCGCACGTGTATTGCGCACGGGTGGACTTTCTTGTGTGGGTGGTTGCAGGAATTTGCGAATCAGTTCAAATTCCCTATAGTGAGGAATTCACCCACCGTATGCTTCGATGTAAGTAGCACCAATGCGAGTACCATAGTTCCGAATATAGTATTCCATTTGCAATCTGTGTCTGATGCAGAACCTGTCGACTTCGTGCTATCTCTGGAGAACGTGTTTCGCCCGTCCTTGGAAACATGCCTTACCATCATGTCAGTTAATCGTAGCATAATGATCATTGGTAACACAGCGCGAGCGAATCACGAGATGGTTTTCGACCGTGAGAAAGGCCAAATTGGTTGGGCATCCACAACCTGCACCTAGCACCAGCTAGAGTGTAGAAATCTCAATCTATTCTTTCTTTTGATACTGGTATTTATTGTCAAAGTGAAGCTCGCGCAAGTGTGTGCTTAGTGCCTAGTACTACTAGACTAATTGATCAGGAGGTTCTGATCATGAATCAGTTCAATGTGTAATTTGCTTTCGTTGTACAGTGTTGCCGCGTCTAGAGCACAGTAAGTGTATGTTTACCAGTCTAAGGCTAATTGATCAGGAATTAATCCTGATCAAGGAATTGTTGTGTTCGCTCTAGTCTGATCAAGTTCTATTTGCTATCAAGCATGAGACCAGGTGTGCATGCAACTAGAGATGGAGTTTTGCACCTACAGCTTTATTGTGTGCCTGTAGTCTTCAAACCTACAAACAACTCCCCTTTTATTTTCTATGTGTTTTTTGAGGGATCTCCCCCAACAAAAGAACCCTAGGGGCGGTATCCTCAGGGAGCTCCCCAATTTTCTATGTTCCCACGTTCCCATGGAAATATTTCTTTTCCACAAAATGGGAAAGAAGTGAGGAAATCAAAAGAGAGTTGTTTACTTAGTAAGGGCCGGTTCCTGTACTTGTGCATTCTCCTGAGGTTCGGGAACACCCTTGCGTTGGGCTCACACCCTTGGGTGGCCCTCCCTAAGGAGAACGCACTGGTAGGGTTGAACCTCCCCTACAACTAAACCCACATGTGGTGAGAAGCATGGTTCTGCTTTGTGTACCCCAACTTGGTTCAGTTTGTCCTCTCCTGTAATATTATTTCACTACTGAGATTCCATTGACCAGTTGCAGCAATATGCTATGATAGCGGTGGATCCATTCCAAGCCTACCAGACCCGTTTGGCATGGGTCCAGAGCACTATGGGCCTACTAGGGGCCCATTCCAGATCCAAATGTGGCAGCTAGCCCATGTCAAGGCCTACATTCGTCCCATTCTACCTAGCATTAACACAGTGGCACCAGTAACTATTGCCTTTCCTTTAGGTGGTGAAGGGATTTTCCAGAGTATAACCAGTTTTCCCAACAGCTAATTCACATTCCAAGCATGTTCGATCTCTAAGTCAATTCAAGTTACAAAGTGGCACTAGCAAGTGGCAATAGCATATGGCTTCTTGCCCCACCTGAATAGGAAACCAAAACCGGCTACACATTAATATTAAAAAGATGAACTAAACCAGTAAGTGGCATTACTAAGGTCCACAAAGAGTTACATTATTTGATGATGCATTCCTCCACTAACATACACCATAAGCAGGAATTACACATTATACAACAAGCAACTTACTCATCCATAGTCCATACCTAGTTCACCTACTAGTCCTTAAATACCTGAAAATAATTTTAGAAAGCACATTGCCTATTTAACTTATGTCAATAAAGTAATCCTCACATTGGGCTTCATTGTACTCAATCACTCTTCCTTTTTGAGTTATCCATAAGGTCTGGGAAAGTGAGAATTACCCCTCAAAAGTAAGGATAAACATTCTCAAGTGGTCATAGTAGTTTTTATTCTAATCGGAGTACAGTCTACTTAGGTTTCCATCCCTAGATTAGGGGCTGCCTAGAGTAGGGGGCTAACTAGGTTAGGATTTATGTAAGGCTGGGTTACCTAGGGCACATTTAAAAGCTACCTAAGGCCTACTTAAGCGTTATTTAAAATAAAGACAAAAAATTTAAGTTTACATAAAATGTTACATGATAAAGATTATTTAGAAAGTTCATTTATGTTTGGGGTTTCAGAAAAGAGTGTCGAATTGAAAAAGAATTGGAAAGGATAATTCCGGATTTTCACATTGTTCAAGATATTGCAACTATGATATATTGCGAAAATATTTTATTCCTACTATTAAAATATTGAGAAAAAAGCTTAAAAAAAGGTCCAATAATTATTGGATGTTATATAGAAGTTTTTCTGGGCCTTTGATCAACTTATAGTCAAATGATTGTCCATATTATATATATTTTATAAAGGAATGTATAAAATGATGCAATTGATATCAAACTTTTTGTATAGGAAAACCATGTTTCCTTTTATGGAACTATATGTTCATTACGTCAATTTGATGAAGAAATAAATCATATGAAAATTTCAAAGTTTTGAAAATTTGAAACAAAGGGTTGTAAGGGAAATTATTTTTTTATTAAATGATTTGACTAATTATTTTATATTCATTAGGTTCAAAATCTCTAACTCTAGATTTAGATTGCATGTGCAAAAAACAATCATGCAAAAAAACATGTTTAGTTGATTCAAAAAACGCCTTTTGACATTTTTTTTGTTTTTGCTTATAAACCTAAAACTGAAATTAGGGAATTTTTAAAGACTATTTAAAGAACTCAATAAGATTTACATATAGGGGCCTCTGAATCAACCCTAGGTAGATCATGTTAAGTAATTCTTAAGTAGCCTTTAAATGTTGAGAATCCAAGTTCATTTAATTAATCTTAGTTAGTTACTGGATAAAAAAATGTAAATTGGTTAATTTGGTGATTATTTCCTTATTTAGTTTAATTAATTTTTTTTGGCATTGGCTTTTTGGTTAAGTTTCTTGATGTTTAGATCACTTTTTTTGTTCTTACAAATTTGTTTGTTTTTGACAACAACCTTGGTGTGTTCTTGAATCTATGCTCCATGTTTATGAAAATGTTATTTTGATGTCTTTAGTTTTCTTGCAAAAAAATCATTTATATTTTGCACTTGATTTCTTATTTGTTAACATGGTACAAAATGTTTTAAGTTGTTTGGTGAAAAGGTTGAAAGAAATCTAGAGTTTAAAAGTGTCTCTAATTAACTTATTTGAAAGCATTTCATTATTTCATAAGAATTTTTCAAATGTAAAAGAGAAAAGAAAAGGAAAAAGTTACAAGAACAATGGTTATGCAAGTTAAATTGTTTAAATCTAAATAGATTTGACTAATTGTCAAAGAATGTTGAAGTGAAATTTGGATAGATTATTAAAAAGTATGAGGCCTTTTTATTTTCAAAATTTCAAAGACAATGGATTTGTTTCATGAGAGATATCATTACAAGGAATTCTTTCCTTTGCAACCAAGAAATCAATGAGCAAATGTTCTAAACAATTACATAATTGACTATAATCATAGAATATTATTTCAAATCCTATGTGAAAAAAATTGTAGTTATATATTAGTGATGCATTTGACTAGTAGATGATGATGTGATAACAAGAAAAATGACATTTTTTTATATTATAAATTTTCATCGATATGGCATCAATGATAAATAACAAAGTACATGGATGTTTAAAATATCATTTGAAAATGTGATTAGAATAATGTCTTCTGAATATGACTAAATAATGACTATGCAAATGACTTGGACAAAATGGTGTCATTGCATAAACAATGTGGTTAGAATTTTATTTTATAATGATTCAAAAATGGTTATTAGTAATTTAATATGAATATAAATTAACATAAGGAACTATGACATGTATGGAATTGATTTTGATTAATCTTATACACATAGGTAATATAAAAACTTTTCTTACATTTAAGAAAATATATTTGATATATGATCCATTTTAAATGTTCAATGTGAATAAATTTGATATTATACATTGAAATAATTTGATTGGTAAAATTATGATATATTATAAATAAAGTTTTATATTTTAATTTAAAAATCAAATAAAAATGTAAGATGTGCAAATATATAATTGATTTGTACATTAAATTTTTATCACAAAATTAAATAAATATAAATAAATAAAAAATTTGTAACATAATATTATTAAAAAATATTATTAAATTATAATGCGTAAAATGAGTAAACTTTATAATTTCCAAAAATTAGTTAATATATCGGGTTCGAATTTAATGGTCTGAATAAAATCTGAATATATATATAGGTTTAATCGATTTATGATCCATTTGTAAATATTTTATGTGGATAAATTACATGGACTCATATGTTTAAATTAAAAGTTATTAGTATAATTATGATATATTGGAAAAAAATTGTGTAATACGAATTCTTAAATCAAATGAAGGTTTAAGATATGAAAGATATATTTTTATTATTTCTTGTATTAGGATTTTTACATTTACAAATCATGTGTTTAAATTTATTCTTTCAACAAATGGTCATTGAAATGTTAATCAATTAAAAAATTCAAATATTCTTTTGAAATTTATTTATTTAAAAAATTTATAAATAATTGTGCATATTATTGAAGGAACTTTATGAAATAATTTTCAGTTTTTTCATTTGGACAAATTATCAATAAGATATGAATGATCAAATTTGAGGTTTTGTATAATGTTCAAATGAAATATGATGTAACAGAATAAACATTAAAATATTTACACAATAAGTGGGGTGGCTTAATGATAAAGGAATTGAATTTCATCATTAGAGTCCAAGAATCAAATTTCACAAATGATATTTTATTATAATCAAAATTGGATTATTGATTGAATATTTTGCACCTACTTAGATTACCCAGGTTAAATGGTTATTTAGGAATTTAAGTAAATAGATTGAGTGGTCTACTTAACCATTTAAATTAGGTTTCTAACCCAGTTTAGGTGGTGACATGTGTTAATAATTGATAAGATAAACAATAATGAAAAAAAATCGAAATAAAGAATCTTATTCATTATATTATATATAGCAACATAGTAATAATAATAATAATAATAATAAATTTAAAATAATAAATTTGCCCAAGTTTTTGGGTTTAATTTGTAATAATAATTTAAATAAGACAGTGATTAAACTATTATCAAACTATCATTAATGACTTCCCATACACCTTTTATGATTAATGGATGAAATGTACCACATTGTTGTGCCATATCATGTCCGAAATGACTATTGTTGTAAACAACTTGTCTATAATGATTTTAGAGTTATGAATCATTTTTGTCCTTCACGATTGTTTAATATTAATCATAAACTCAAATATGGCTACATGTGACATAATTTGGTTACAAAAATTATTTTAAAACTTGGAATAATTAGTGGATGTTACAATTATCATCCATTACGATAACATCAGTAGCATATTACTTGTTAATAATTCAATAAATTGTTAAAGACAAAGTACATTAAGGCGCATTATCATTTTGTGAGAAAGAAAGTTCTAACAAAAGAAATTGACCTTGTTCATGTCAGTAATAAAAATCAAATTGCTAACATTTTTACAAAGGTTTTAAATACATAAAAGTTGTAAAAATCCAAAAGCATGTTTAGTGTACTAAATGTGAACTTGAGCTTAAAATGGAGTGTTGAAAATCCAAGCTCAATTAGTTAATCTTCATTATTACTATATATATAACTTGGTTAGTTTAATGATTATTTCCTTATTTAGTTTTTTTTTTTAAAATTCGCTTTTTGGTTAAATTTTTTAATGTTAATGTTTGGATTATTACAAGTTTGTGTTTTGGGTGTGACAAAAACCTTGGTGTGTTTTTGAATCTATGTTCCATATTTGTGAACATCTTATTTTGATGTCATTAGTTCTCTTGCAATTGGAAATGCAGTTTGCGAACATGACATAAAAATAATATGTTCACAAATTGCATCCCTTTGAGTACCCCCTTATGTAGCCCCTTACAAACTTTCACAATGATGACATTGACATTGCCATCACAAGACTTTTTCCATGATTTTCATAACCCTCCAAACTAAGTGGTTGGAATGGCATTTGTATTTTAATTCATAGATTGGTTTATACCAATCAAGATTGATATACTTTCATAGTTGAAATGTTGTTACAATCATAAAGTTTGGGTCTTAAGTTATTGTTCATCATCTTCATTTTTGTGAAAATTAATTAGCTCTTTAAATTCATCATCATAATAATGCTCCAAACAAGCTCATGCATATTTTATTACTTGAGGTAAGGTTTTTTATTTTTATTTTTTCATTCTTCAAGATTCATCATTATCCTTGCCAATATTATCTTGATTGTATAAATTGTTGTTGTTATGATGGTTTTGTTAGAAAAAAACTTATAATTCACCTACAATGACTTGTTTTTAAAAGTGACAAGAACCAAAAAATCAAATGGAAATTACCATGTTTAACAAGCATATTAATCTCAATGGGCTACCAAGACAAACATTTTATTGATTTTTCCCTTAATGTTCATGTATGTTCAAGTATGAAAAAGACCTTTAACATTTAAATAATTAATTTTTTTCTTGTGAAATATTTTATAACAATCATCTTTCATTTTGAAAATATGACTATTTATCCTTTTATGATAATGATTATTTAATAGTTCAAATGCAAGAAAAACTTCAAAAAATGGGTGGTGGAAATTTTAAATAATCTTTATGATTCATGACAAGTCATTTGTCGAAAAAATGACCATTGATATAATGTTTAATTTCATTCCATTGACATAGTCAAATGGTGAAAATGGCATCATTGTCCAAATTGGTCTATGTTTTCATTTTAATTTTGAATTCAAAATTTAAAATAATTCTTTGTCACAAAATTTTTATTTTAAAAAAAAAAAATTCCAAAATTTTAAGAAAAAAAAATCTGGGCCAAAACTTTTGCTAGATTTTAACAATGTTTATGGTGTTGGACCTTGATGTAGTCTTTTGTCTTTGATGTTATACAATTTGGGTTTTTTTCAAATGCATTGCCACTTCATGTTAAATATTTTTTGTGTTGATCAATAATGATGAACTACATTAGGATATTGGATAAATAAAAAAATTCCATTATCGTCTTTAAAGAATCACATTTAAAATTTCAATTTCTGTAATTATTCAAAGGAAAAAAAAATTGCTGAAAAAATTATTGTTTGAAATATTTTTGCTAACCTTTCGCAAAATGTTTACAAAATAAAATCTTTTGTACCTTTTTTTGCAAAATGCATGATGCCTTGGAAAAGTGGTTAACCATAGGGACAACAATGATCCAAATGTGACCATTATTGCATTCACATTATTGGAATATGTAAAGTATGTAAAGAGTTATAAGGATCATTAGCAAAAGGCATCCAACAACCACAAATGTTGTTAATCAAAGGGGTTTTCTAACAACCGTAATTACATGGATGAACTTCATTCCATCAAATTTTAATTTTTCATCCATGAAAAATTTGTCCATATTCATATAAAAAATCATCCATTCATCCATTGAAAATTCATAGATGAAATTTCTTTGATACTCATCCATGGAATTGGGATTATTTTATTGCTAAAAACTTGTGGAGTTAACAACCTGGGAATGCAAGCATGACAATGTGACGGAACCTAGCTCATGACAACAAGAAAAATATCTTTCCAAAATATTAATATTTTTTGCAACTAGCGTCTTTTTCATATTTTATTTTTATGGAAACAAAATGGGTTTGTTCAATTTTTTTTTTACTTCTCTCAATAGATATTCTGATTTTTTTTCAATGAAGAATGTTTTGAGATGGTCCTAATTGGAAGGATACACATTTATATGTAGCACCATTTTTATTTCTCCCAAGACTTCTTAAGAAAGAAAAATAGTCTAAGGAATAAATTTATATGAAACATTTGAAAATCACATATATGTGTTTGTATGTAAATTGAACTGGGATTTTGAAGTTTTAAGATCAAATGTATGTAATTTTAAGAATAACATGTTTTTTTTACTTCAATCATGAGTTTTTTTGTTAACAAATAGAATCATTACTTTTAATTGTGAGATTTTTGAATTGACATTAAATAACCTTCAATTAATCCAAAGCTTTTCCCCTAGTCACAGGGTTCTAGTCATAATTATAGTGGGGAAAATTTTAATTTAATAAAGTAATAATTCATTTATTTGTACTCCTTACATTTATTCTAAACATGTCCTTACCAAGAAGTGTGATAAAGAGCTCCAAAATTTCTTAAACAATTTGTACCCACATTAAGAAAAGCTCTTGTACCGTACCATTTAGCAATAAATTATTGTGAAAATGTTTTTTTGCCACTACCCAAGGCTAGGGTAATGATAGACACAAAGAATGCACTAAATAAAATTGTTTGTTTCAAATTGACCAAATGTTTAATAATTGGTCCAAGAGGTGAGACTTTAATAATCTTTCACTTATGTTGTGAGGCCTTTTATTGTATAGAGTGAGGAGGGAAAAATTATGATTGTATCTTGGACATAGAGATATTGGTGTAGGCACAAATATGGTGTCACCACTAGAAATGTTTCTAGAAATCTTAATTTTTAGTATAATAATATTAAGACTTAAATTAAAAGGATAGAAATCATATTTGAAAGTAGAAGTAGAAGAGCAAGAACTAGATCTAAAAGTAGAACATGAATATGATGAGATGGATTTTTTTGCATATACAAAGTTTACAAGTTTAAGAAGTTTCTCTTGTATCATTGGGTCCAACAATTTTTAGTCCCACAACCAACAAGGTTTCTAAATCTTCATATTTTTCGTTCTTGTGATCATGTTGCTAACACATTTCCTCAAAACCCACATGTGGAAAAACTAATCATTATTCGCTTGATTCTTCTTCATCCATCACTCCTCATGTTGCCTAACACATAGACCTATTGTATACCAAACATTGCATTTGAATAAACTCAAGGCTTAATCTTATAGAGAGTCAACTTCATATAGTGGCTCTTCCTAATTAAATTTCAACCTAGAACCTCCATCTTGTTTAGTGGTACCACGATCATAATTTCTCTAGTGGTAATCTAATGTATGTGGAGGACAAAAAAATTGCTTCAAGTTATTATAATATAATTCTTGGTGGTAGAAAATGTAACTTACCAATGTAGGTTTTAAGCTATCATAAAAAATGATTTATTAAAAAAAGGTGTGTTTCTTCATTCTTCATTAGTGATGTGTTTATCTAGATCATTCTATCCAATTTCCAAAAAAACTCAATTTTTAGATAGACCTAGTTTCTAAACAATCCCATTGCTAAACTTTTATGCTAATATTATTGTTATTATTTCTAGTAGTCCCATTACATTGACACAATTGTATATGTCATGGTCAAACCTTGGCTAGACTTGGGACAAATAATGTGATTGCATTACTTTGAAAATTTTAGTTGAAAAACTCAAATGTAATGATTTGGGCTTTCAATAAGGATGCAATTTATTTAATTTTGGATTAATTAATTTTATAATTATTATAAATTTTAGTTATTTATTTTTAAATGAAAATGAAGTAGAATATTTTTATTCTTTCTAGAACATAAAGTCATGTCTTTAATAAATTCTTTAAAAAATTAAATGGAATTAATATCACATTTTTTGAATTTCATAATTTCTTTTTATTTAATGATTTTAGTTTTCAAAATTTGAAAATGTTACATTACTTAAGGATATTATTTCAAAAAATTTAACATATTTTTTATAATTTTAAATAAGAATGATGTAATTTCACAACATGTTAAATTATCTTTTAACTTTTTTGACTCAATAATTGGATAAATGATGACAAGTCCCTAAAAAAAAACCATGATTCATGACAAGTCCTTCATCTTTTTCTTTTTTTTGTAATGCAAGTGCACTTGACATTTTCAATCATTTTCATTTTAAAAGGGTGGGTGGTGAATGACATTAGTGATGTAGTCCTAATGATAAATAGGGAATGTCAACTATGCACAACCAAATGACACATATGATTAAAATTGGGACATAGTTGCAAATATCTCAATCATAGATGTTAAGTTTTTGTGTAGTATGGGTTTTTGTTATCCTTATACATTTTTAGATGTGAAAGATTGCATGAGGGTTATACTAAACTTTGCAAGCTAGTGAAATTATAAGACCATGCAAAAGAAGGATTGGATGACCATCTTCTATTGAAAGAATTCTTGTTTTTTTCCCAAGAGCATGTTCAAGGTGAAAATTTTCAAACCACTTGTCATTTATTGATTCTTGATGTGCATGGTTAACATGTTATTTTAGAAGTAATAGAACAATCATAATGGTTGGGATTATATATGATCACTTTGACTTCACATACATCACATTTTTGTTTCAAGTGTTTTTAAACATTTGGTTAACGTAGTGCTAAGAAGAAAATATATTGCAAGAATTTTTTTTTGCATTTTTATTTTGGAATGTAGGAGAGAATGTACCTCCTATTGCTCTTGGGCAATGATGGAAATGATCTCAATACTTCAATTAATGACTCAACAAGGCATGAATGTAAAATTTAAAAAACCTATGACAAAGGTTGCAAACCATGAAGTTAATGATGGGAATTGAAAGTGTGAATCCAAAGGAGAAGACAACATGAGGAAATGATACACTTCGAAAGAATATCCAAACTAGATGAAGGAGCAAAGTTGCAAACATAAATGGAGCCATTTTCAATAATAAAGCTTTTGCAAAGGCATTGCTAGAAAAAACAATAGAGGCACCCTTGTTCACTTCATGGCCCTTGTTGGTGTTTATGACTTTAAATGTGCACACATTTAATGGTTTGTTTGCATGCCCCAATGTTTCTTCTTTCCTTTCTTTCACGTGTATTGCAAACTTGGCTTGAGAGATAAGTTGAAGTGGTGAAGCTCCTTGGGTGAATAAAATTTAGCATTCAAATGGTTGATTAAGAAGCTTCGTGGGGGAACCCAAAACCTTCAACACAAACCTTAAACCTTGAAGAACAAGAACCCCAAACTTTGGAATATAACAACTTTGGCATGCACCTATGTCATATCGAAGAAGTTTTTGATCAATGAACTTTGCCTACTGTCAAATCAATGTTTTTCATCAAAGAGAATTGATGCACAACTCACTTAGGTTGCACTTTCTTTTGTGTTTCTTTTTTTGTCATGAATTTTTATTTGGTCATGTACTTTTAAGGATTATTTTTGTAGAGAAAAGTGATTTGGATGCATAAGAAGGAAAATTCTTCACAATTTAACATGGCACATGATGAAGTAAATAATTAAATTATATGTTCTTAGTATTAATGGGTGTGTTTACATAATAAAAGTCTATTGTTGGATATATATGTTCTTTGATTGTGATCCATTTGTTAATGTGGTGTCAATCCAATTACTAGTAGCATTTTTGTAGGTAAACAATAATGTAAAACCCTAAATCTTGAAGTTTCTAATTTTCTTATTGAGAATCTTTTACATACAATAATGGATAGGGCACTATTGACTATAGTTTCATGGAGTGGATCACAAAACATTAAGATTGGAACATCATGTTTCATTGTTCATGGGAAAATGAACACTTTAGACATGAAAAATGATATTCAAATCCTAATGTACATAAATACATGAAGTAACACATCAAACCTTAAACCTTTGCATAGGATCCCTTGAAATGAAATGAAGTTCATATGATTGTAAGAATCTTTATGAACATCAATAAATTTGTATTGGCAACTAGAAAACCAAAAAAACACATTAAACATTTTGGAAAAAAAGCCAACTAGCCAAATTTAACTAGAAAGAAAACAATGACCCAAACCATGATTGCTTTAAACATGTATACTTCATGAGTACTCATATAATCATTATTGTTTCAATGGTCATGATTTCCATTATTAACAAAAGTAATAATAATTGTGACTCTTCTCTATCAAACATATCTACATATTTTTCAAAAAATTCACAATATTAATTTTGGCAATGGCAATCTCTTGCAAGAAATGACAAGAAGGATTCTTGATGTAAAATACAATGGATATTAAACAAAATCATCTCCATCAACTCACCATTTGTATCAAATACATGTGTTATGGTTGGTTATCACGGACATTGTTTAAATTCGAGTTTTCTGTTAGATTGTAAGGAAAATTTGCTTGGTTTGCAATGTTTTCTTTTTGTGTCAAATTTTCACATTTTTTAAACTTGAAAAATATGATTTTGACTCATAAACAGGATTTTGTGAAAAAATGGCCCTAATTCCCTAGATTTTTGTAGAACAAAAGAATTCAAAATCACTAGATTTCAACAAATTTTGTTGTGGAAAAAATGTCTTTTGAAAGTTTCAAAATTTTTGGGAATAATATAATTAATGTCAAAGGTGCCAAGGTACTATGGTAACATGCGGCCAATGTGACTTAAGTTAGCATATTACAATCATGTTCAATTGATTTTAGAAGTTGATTTTGGCATTTTTTGTGATTTTTCTTGTAAACCAAAATGTCAATGCACAATTATGTAATTATGCGAAAAGTTACCACCACCACATGAATTATCTTATCTTGGACTGTTCAATTTTTTTCATTTACATTTGTTTTGTGTAAATACCATTTGCAAAAAGTAACCTTTAAAAAACTTTGCAACATTTTTTCATTTTTTTGGAACCCCAAAAATGAATGGATCCATTCATTTTATTTGTTTGTAAAAATTCAAAATGGAGGAGGTTGTTGACATGTCTCCATGTAATTTGTTTAAAATGGTCCATAATGTTTGGTTCCAATAGTTAATAAAAAACGCTACCAGGCTGTATGTTTTGACTTTTGATGATTATGTAAGAACTTTCAAGTAAAATACATTATACTAGGCGTATAGTGTATTTGAATGGTGGTCTATAAGAAAAGGTCCAAATAGGAATGAATTTCGTTTACATAGAGTTAGTGAACTTGGAAACCGCTTGTTATTGGCTATAATTATCACAAAATATGCATTGGGATTTCTTATGCATCAAGGACGTTACATTTGGAGGGTGAGGGGGTTTGTAAATCTTGCAAATGAAGTGCAAATCTCCCCTTTGGATTAGAAGACGATTCACACAAATGTTAATTTCTCTCGTCCATGAATTGACAAAACTTCCATTGGCATCAACACCCAAGCACATGACAATGGTCCTTTGCCCATTGTTGGAACCAATTGTGGGATTTTTGTTTTCACACATATTGATGGGGAAATTTGTGAAAGTACTTGTGGACGTGGTGTCTAGTGTATTAAACATTGTCCTCCTAAATCCAACACTCAATGCAATGCTTTACAAAAAGACATTGGCCATGAGAGTTGTAGGGTGAAAATCATATCATAAAAAATGACTATTGGCATTCCTGCTCCATATTATGATGGTTGGTGGAATAGCTTCAAAGGTGATTTTTGAAAGTCACATAGATTTTGGTTTTGTCATGATGATTTTAATCATTATGTGGGAGGCTTCGAAATGAAGTATGAGGTTGATAGACCCCTTGTGCTTGTAATATGGCCTATTCAAGAAGGAACCAATTTCACTTAGGATGTAATAACCCCGAGGGGGATATTAGTAAAAAAAGTAAAAAATACATGAGTAAAAATATATGGTGCAATATATTCGTTGTTGAGTAAAAATTATGAGTTAATTAGTTAAAAATAGGGTAAATTTTAGTTAAAATGGGTAATAGGAGCCAACAACAACCTCTTGACTCATTATGACTAGTCCTAAAAAGATGATGTGGCAACATAGGATTGGAGGAAAAGTCATGAATAGTCCAACATTGCTTAAACAATGTTTTTACACTATTTCATTGTGTTGAAAAGCACTGGTTATAGGTTGTAAATGTGTTAAAATGTATTCTATATTTATTGGATTACCTTTCAAACTTTACTAAATGTTGAATTAATATATTAGAAAAGGTTTCACATAAATACAACATATATTCTCAAGTTTAATTTAGTTTATGAAACTTATGTACATCAAAACCAAAGACTGGTCACACCAAAATTGGCTTTTATTAGCTTGATTTTACCCATAATCAATTTAATTATAATAATGGATTATAATTAATCTAGGGTGACTTTAATATATATTAAAAAATTAGATAATAATAGGGTGATAAAGAATAGGTTGGACAATATTTAATACCCCTTCAAAAAATGGTCGTTCAACCCATGTAGATCCCAAACTTTACATTAATTGTCCCCTTCAAGGTAATAACAACATTAGAAGAAGTTGGTTTTGTTCTTTTTGAATTTATTAGATGTCATTTTCAAAATATATTTGGCAATGAAAAATTTGTCCCTATGAACACACATTTGGAACCATATGCTTGGCAAAAAACTTGAAAGAACTAAACTATTTGGCACCATGTTGTATTCAAGTTCTTCAAGGAGCATGAAAACATGTGGGAGGCTAGATGTGCTTTAAAAGCAACTATTTTTCCACCTATAAAAGTTCTTCCATTAAGCTATGGCAACAACATTTTTGGTGTAGGTGAAAACAAAAAATTGTATTAAATTATGATTAGAGATTACCCAACCTACAATTGCATGGATTTTGTCATAATGATGGCAAGCTTGTTAAGAAAGGTAGGGAAAACAAGTGTAGTGTAAGCACATTTATTACATTCTGCAACATGTAATGTATTGTGGGTTGTTTGAAGAGTTCATTCATTGTTTGAATTGGAGTTGGAATGAAATCCAACATTTAATTAATCATGTTAGGTGAGTAGAGTCTTGTCCTCTCTAGAGTGTGAAGCATTTTCCAAAATGGTAGACTTGCTGTAAAGTGTTGACATGAAGAATGCATTATTTTTGAATTTTTTTTTTGATGTGTTTAGTCTTTTGGTTTTGTTCATGAATGTGGTGTGCAAGAGAGTGCTTTTCATTTATATTTTTGATTTTTGAAAGAGAAGGTTTCTAGCCTTCAATAATTAACTTCAAATTATTTGATGCAAGCTAAGTTTATAAAATAATCTAAATGAAATATTTTAAACATTTATTTTTGTAAGGATGATCTTTGTTTGAAATCCTTGCTCAATAACAAATATACAAATGCATGTACATATGCCATGAGGTAAAAAGTTATTCCATGCTAGAGAATATTTTAATGATGTGGCAAGGTATATTTATGTAGTATTTTATTTACATGACATGGAATATTCCATTAACGATTTTTTAAAGCTCATTCAAACTCATGTTCACAAGCTAATGCCATTGATTACACAAAATTTATAACTATCAAGAGTGCCACACCACACATGGCATGGTTGTAATAAAAAAATGCAAGATCTTAATTTTGTTCTCCATGCAAATGCCACACATTTCCTTTTTACACACTACAAGAAATATTAAAACAAACAAGACAAAGCCAAAAAATAGTACTTGAGTAATGTTGGGTGACATTGGAACATTAATAACTCAAATATCTCTACAAAAAGAAAGATTGAATACAAAACTACATGTTAGCAAAGTGATGGTGGCAACTACTTTGAGACTAGAACCTTGAAGAACATTCAAGAAAAAATAAAATTAAGTTACCAAGTGTTGTAATCAATCTCATCTTGACATGACCTTGCATGAAAAGAGGTGCAAAACTAATTGCAACAAGTGATGAACTTCCTTTATTGATTAATGTGGGTTTGGTGGACTACAAAATAAATAAATAATATCAAATGTTGTAATTAGTCTCATCTTGACAACAAACACAACTTAATCTCATTGTAAAGCAAATACGTCAATACTAAATGAAACAAACAATAACCAGCTTAAAAGCTTTAAATGCATCCTTGAAAATTTAAACATGTTCCATAGCCACAAATTTTGCACAATTGAAGCACATTGTTTTGGTGACATGATGGAGCCTTAAGCCTTAATGTGAGGAGTTGACAAAATGAAAATGGACATATTGCCCTCGCCTTTTGATTAAAAAATAGAAGGTAATTATTTGATCAACACCCTATGGCCATATTTGAAAGGATTGTTGGAAGCACCAAACACTTTAGGGTATGTGGGAACCAACCCACATGGGTAGAATCGATTCACAAGACTAAAGTTGCATTGGAAAGAAATTCACCTTTTGCATTGTGAGTGAATAACTTAAAGGTTTGGTAGGTGATTGACAATCAACTTTAAATCCACATGTTTTTTATTTTGAATTTATGTAATGTTAATGTTCAAATGTGTCATTATGACATATGATGTGTGTAATCATGGGTGATTTGGAATTTTACATTTAATTTAGGTTTAATATTTAAGTTTAACTTTTAAATTTGGTTAAATTTAGCTTTTAAATTTAACCTTTAGGTTTAGTTCAAGTTTAAATTATAAGTTTAACCTATATTTAACTTGATTTAACCCAAGTAATTTTAGTTTATACTAAATTAGCTTATAATAGTCTAGGATGCCTGAGTTAGCTTGGGTTAAACTTGGTGGGTGGCTTAGATAAACCTAGGCTAGAATATGTTAGTGTTTATAATGTTGTGGTGGTTGATTATGTTACAAATCAAACGTTGTGGTGTAATGGTTAAGGATTTGAACCCTCAAAGGTAAGGTGAGGGATTCAACTTTTCACACTTGCAACCTAGGATTACATTATATGATTAATTTATTTAACTTATTCTAAATTTGTTATTAATGTATGTGCCTTAGGCTAGGTTGCATAGTTCAAACCCTTTTAGTTTAAATGACCAAATTAAATTCCTTAGATTAACCTTTTTAGGCCTTGGTCATCATGTGGTATCACTTTATTGGGTCAAAATGTTCATTTATTAGTTTTAGGGTACCATGTGATAGCCCATAAGTGGTCAATAATTATTTTTTGGGGGGATAGGGTGCCATGTGATAATTCATAAGTGGATAATTATTTTTTGAATTTAACTTAAGGTACCACGTGGTGACCAGAAATCAATTAAAATATTAATATGAAAAAATTAAAATTTAATCGTTCCATGAATTTTATTTGATTTAATTGAAAAATTGATGACCATGATTTCACAATCATTTGAGCTTCTGATCATTCGTTGATGACTATCAAGTGATATAAATGACTATAATCATGAAAATGGAATCGAATGATATAAATGATTACAATTAGTGTTGTTTGGTTATCCAATTTCCAAACAAAACTCCATATATGATAAAAAATATTCTCACTTCTGAAAAAATAAATGAATATGTATATTTTAAGTCCCACATACTTTCATATATAGATGGTTGTGTAGTCAATTTTTTTTCCCCCGTTTGCCTGTTATGAATAAATGATTGTTGAATGCTAATAAATCATGGATATGCATAGAGGATATGCATTGCTAATTTGTCATTTCTCAATCAAAATGCTGACTAAGGCTTAAGGTTTTGAGTGTGAATGAGTATCCTCCTAACCTTAAAGAACCATAAACCTTGAAACTTCCTCCTGAATATGTATAATTTTTTGGTTATGTATAGCTTCCATACAAAAATAGTGTTTTTTTTCCAAAACTTTCGCAACTTGGCGAAAAAAAGGGGTTGGCGAATGCAACAAAGGGTTTTTAAAAACAAGTACACAAAATTCACGATATTTTGAGGGAAAAAATCCAGAAGTCCTTAGATTTAAACAATGTGTTCTTGAAGGTCGTTCAAATTAGGTAGGATTCCCAAAAACATTAATGTCATTCCAAGACAATTGTCATTTATTGCTAATTAATGCTTGGGATCCTAACCATTGCATCTACTTGAGGAATTTGAAAAAAAAAAAATGTACATAACTATACACATGTTTAGATAATCTCAAATACAGATATGCATCCGGTTAATTGAAGTGTCTTCCATGCATGGATATGAATAATTCAAAATCAGTGATCAATTTATATCTAGAGGATATGTATAATTTATTTTTTTGAAATTGATGCAATTTTAGGAAATGCATTTATGCATAACATAATTAGTCAAGCTTGTATAACTTGACAACACTGATTACAACTAGATGACATAAGCAATAGATTTGAATAATCATTTAGTTGCTAAAGCATATATGAATAAAGTTTTAATCATGAATGGAGTTATAAATTTCATTTTTTGACATAAGGGTTGAAAATTAAGATTTAAAAGATTTTTTTCAAAGATAATGAAATTGTAGGATTAATAGTCGCTTGAAGCTTTGTGTTCAAGGTTTCTTCTTTCAAATTCTTTAAAGAAGATCCACTACCGAGGATCCCAACATTAATTAATATTGAATGGTGATTGTCTTAAATGAGTTGTAATTTTATAAAAAAATCCTGCTTTGTATGGAGAACTCCATGAATGGAATGTCTACATGCAATGACTTTTAATAATTTTCCCCTCAAAATATGGCGAATTTTGTAAAATTTGTTCAATGTGAAGATTTCAACAACTTAAACAATATTGTCTGGAAATTTTTTTGACACTTTCAACAAATTGTCCTTGAAATTTCTGAAAGATTGAAACATCTGAGTTTTAATTAATTGATGTTGAATTGGACGAAAGGGAAGGGACTTAGCCAGCCAGCCCCACCACTGCTCTTCAACTTAGAAGTGTAATGTTAGCTTGCAATACCTCAAAGCTTGGATCATTCATTCCACTGACCAGCATACTAGTTATCCTATAAATCTGGATGTTAACAAGGCACACTGACCCTGCCAATAGATAAGATGTTGGACATCTATCTACTGTGTCCACACTCTGAACACCAAAAAAATCCATTCCAATCTAAACACTTTCACCAAAGAAACCCATTCGCATAATGTGAAACCTGTTCTAATAAGGTAAAACTTCCAAAAGTTGGATCCAATGTGATAGTCCATGTCCCTGTGGGGGCAGGGCCCAACAAGGAAAAAGTGGCACCTCACACCTAGATGCAGCACGGCTTCAAAGTCAGCAATTAACTCTGATTCCTGATCTCATTCTTTTTGCTGAGTTGAAGTTTTTGTTTCTCCGTGCAATTTCATTAAAAGTCTACACTCACTCAAAATATTCTCCCAAAATATTAAAAAAACTGATTTTTTTCCGCAATTTCATTAAAAGTCTACACTCACTCAAAATATTCTCCCAAAATATTAAAAAAACTGATTTTTTTCCGAATTCCCTTTTCTTCTCCAAGTGATTCCGAAGAAAAGGATAAGAAGGACAAAACGCTGCTTGAGAAATTGGAATCACGTACATCCACCTGACTCCATGAAGACAAGTAATTCAAAGTACGATTTTGTCCTGTTTCGTCACCAGCTCGATACCAAATCGGTATCTTAGGCCACAGTAAACCAGCACACACAAGCTCACTAGGAAGGATGATGGATGGTAAGTTGTGAGGAAACAGTTTTCTGTTGGCTTCCAGTTCCCTAGCTAACCACGGTGGTTAGCTCACTTGCCTTTTTTTTAAAGCCATGGTGGTTAGCTCAGTTGCTTTTTTTTTACACTACCTATCTACAAGCAATCAACAAATAGGTTGTTCATGGGTAGGTAGTAAAAGCAGCCCTTTCGTATGTGTATAAACCATCTACTTACCTAGTTGTTATCTATTTTCCTACCTATCTACCTATATATATGAGACCTATTTCTTACCAAATTGGTTACCAAGGTGAAACCATATACTAACTCAGTTGAAATTCATCCACAACTGAGTAATAGCAGGCATCCAGTGGATGGTGTGGTCATGGGTGTCCGTTCATTGTGGCCAGCATCTTAGACATAAAGCACATGGTATTCGCGCGTGGGCCTTTGATTGTTTCAAGGATGTCATGCTCCTGGCTGGGGATTTACCACCTTGACATTAGGTGAATCGCCCATGGGGAGATTTTCAACAGGGTGGAAATTATCACATTATTACCCATGCAAAATGGTACAAAACTACTCCTGCATTTCCTTTCTCGTGTCTGCCCGGTTTCCCGATAAAATGTGTGATGAAATCTCTTGAGTGATGAAATTTTGTCTTTAAGTTCATTATACACCCAAAACATGTATAATTGAGGGGTCCAGATATTTTGATATTGATTCACCCATCAGCAATTTTTTTGGAAATATTGGGCATGCCCCCAATAGAAGCACCTCTTTGAAACCCCAATTGCAAAATTGAAACAAATGTGCACCCTTGAATTTCACCTTGTTTAGTTTATATAATGGGAGTTGAACTTTGGGCAAACCATATGGGATAAGACCCAGGTGCAGTTGGGAACATCTTGGGGAATGCATCTAGGAACACTTTGGGAACTTGGGAACTCTTTGGGAACTTATTCCTGTCCCTGCCCCTGTAAAAAAAAAGAGAAAAAGAAACTGAATCGTTCTTGAGTGCATGCTAAGCCTTCTGATTGCCTGCATGAAATTTCTATTTCCAAAACTGTTGGTCACCAATTTTGGCCTGGGCTAATGGCACGGGCAGAAATTTGGGGACATCGTGAAAAAAGAATGCAGTTAAGAGGCAGGCCCTATTTCATGTTGGGGGGGGGGCGGTGGTGTCGGGGGAGGGGGCTTTACCACTCTACATTTTGTCGTCTAAAACAGAGATTCCCGTATTACTTGGAAATACATGCAAATGTGGGCCACAGCGAGGCTCAGAAGTTTGGGCCGGGCCCTTCAAATGCGGGCTTGCTTGTTGACTTTTATGCTCCTTGGTGCCCTGAGATGGTGGAGCTCTCCTTTCTCTTTAGCTTAATCGCTACCGAAGACCACCGATGGCCTAGTCACTAAGCAAGGATGTAAGTGGCCATGGATTATATGGACTATCAACTTATGACTGATGAATATGACTTAAAAAATTCTCAAAAGGGTTGGGGAGAAAAGAGGAATCTCTTGAGTGATAATTTGGGAAAAACCATCCTAGAGAGCTCTAGAGAGTAAATGGATTTTGCCAAAACGTAAAGTGCACAGCTTGTTAATTATGTTCTGAAATATTCAAAATTTGAGACTGTGGAACTCCAGTGTTTTTCATTTTTTTTTGCTTTTTTCAGTGAAACAAATTTTTAAGTACTTCCAAAAATTCGGCAGATTGTTAGTGGCTAGGTACCTACTAGTGATGTAATTGACTAGATATGGTACCCAGGAACAATAGATCTAGATACGAATTATTACTGTAGGAGACCGCGTGCGTGCTCTTGCCGCGTGCAACAAATTCAAAGAAGTGCATAAATTTAGAAAGTGTCAATTTGAAGCAACCGCAGCTCTTTGGGTGGGTTGCCTGGTTCTAACAGGATTACATGTCTAGATCATGTATGAAAAGCACGAGTGAAGAGTTGCAAATTACTCACCAGCTAGTAGAGTACTAGAGCTCCCAGAAAGCTCTCTACTATAGAAAGTCTACTTGACAAGTAGCTAGTAAGTCCTGAAAGGGGTGCAGCAGCATGTCAGATGCAAGCAGTTCAAACTCACTCATTATATATAGATTCTTATAAAGTTTGTCAATTTTGCTCTGAAGTTCATGAATTGCAGTTCATAGGCAATAACTTCGACTGCTATCAGCTAGTTAAGGAGACAGGCGGCTTCTAAGTTTGAGATATATTATTATACCCCATGGAGTCTTTACTGATCAGACGAGCTCCAGGGATTTTGGTATTGGTGGTTGCCATCATGCTTCAGGCTAGCACCCAGATTTGTTTAGGGAGGCAAATCCTTTCAACAGGAAGGGCGAGACCAAGTGATGATGAGACGTCGACCACCCAAGAAGTAAATTATGACAAGGTGCAAACTAGATTGAACTCTCTTTTGTTGGTACTGCGGTCCCCCGGCCCTGGGACTCTGCGAACTTGTGGACCAATTTTGCATTGACTTGAAGAATCTCTAGATGGTATATGATTCATTCAGGGATTGATATGATTAGTATAATCTAGAACGTGAACCCAGCTCCTACGGAGTGAACTCATGACGTGATCTAGATCAAGCTCCTGACCACATCTTTGGTAGCTGCTTAATTTTACAGGTCTTGAAATCGTACTGGATACATAGAGATCATCCGGACTCGCCCGCGTCAGCTGCAA
>Ga0116229_10002543_pt1 | contig 29587 bp, 24 predicted proteins | sample S1TSphgellanicum_3_FD_87313 | JGI IMG/M metagenome (GOLD analysis project Ga0116229, IMG submission 87313) | Host-associated microbial communities from peat moss isolated from Minnesota, USA - S1T2_Fc - Sphagnum magellanicum MG | ecosystem: Host-associated > Plants > Peat moss > Unclassified...
AAAAATTTAAGAAAAAAAAAAAAGAAAAAAAAAAAAAAAAATTTAAAAAAAAAAAAAAAAAAAAAAAAACCCTGGGAATTATGGGTGAATCAACACTGCTGCAGAATGGGTGCTGATTTTGGTCTACAAATAGAGCATGAATAGCCAAATGGCCTCCCTTCTTTTTTTTTTAATTTGGCAATTCTTTGATTAGGTCATCACCAAAAGAATTATTCTTGTTTTTTAGGCAACTCCCCAAGTAGAAATGAATTTATATTCCTAACTCTTTATAACCAGTTTTGACCCAGGCTGATTACCAAGGGCCTGAATTGTGTGGTGGGAACGTTTACCATAGTTACCTACATGTTTCTCAATGGGTTGAACTTGTTGATACCATAATGAATCGGGTATTAGAAATTGAACCCAACCCTCTCCAGGTATCAATCTGGGTATCAAGCTGCTAACTATGGTTATCAAAAAAATCAAATACCCTGTTATTACATATAACCATGGGTCTCAAAAAGAACTCAAATAACCACCTAAAAACTGCCAAGTCTTTGAATATTATTGCATGAATCCATGGTCGAGAACATGCATGAAATGTGAATGTAAACAAACACCCACCAATGCACCATCAAGGATGGATGATATGTGATGAGGAAACAATTTTCTATTGGGTTCCAATTACCTAGCTTACCATGATGGTTAGTTCAATTGTTTTATCTATTACCTATCAACTAGGTAGGTAGTAAAAACAGCCCCTACCTACTATGTATATATTATCTACTTACCTAGTAGTCCCCCGTTTTTTAACCTATTTATTTATATGTTAAACCTACTTCTTATTGAATGGGTTGCCAAGATGAAACTAGGTAATAACTCACTTGAAGATCATCACAACTAAATCATAACATGCATCCAATGGATGGTGCACTAGTGACTGTTAGTTCATTGTGGCCAACAAATCTACTATATTAATTCACTTGTTCTGTCTGTGACGCGACAATTCCAGCCTCTGCATTTTCTATGGCAGAACCGGCCGGCCTCTGTATTTAGCTATGGCGGCAATTCCAATGTTGTTTTCTATGGCAGAACCGGCCGGCCTCTGTATTTAGCTATGGCGGCAATTCCAATGTTGTTTTCTATGGCAGAACCGGCCCGGCCTAGATATAAATACCACATAATTTAGATATAAACGAGGCCGCCACCGCTCTTGCCATCGCGCACACCTTGCCTTCTTCTCCGAGCTCTCCCGAAGTTCACATTTTGCACAAATCATACCTGCTGCTTCCTCAGCCGTGAGTTCCTGCTGCTTCCAATGCTCCCCATTCAATCTTGGAAGACGCCTGATTTTTGTTTCTTGATTTTCCAAGTTGTCCAATCGATGTTTGTCCTGCATATGAGGACTTCAATTATATTAACTCACAATGCTAGCAACAGAGGGCCTTGTTCTTCAGACCTGGTTCTTCAGCAACACAACTAAGAAGAGGTCCAGAGAAAGGATCAAACCTTGAAATATGTGGACATCCACACAAGTTGAACTTGGGATCATACCTGAAGCTGCTGGCCAAAAGGATGAAGAATGGGAAATGGAGTGCTGTCCATTATTGCACCAAGTACAACACTCCCTCTTAAGTACCCAGAGTTAGCTCCATGGATGACAAAGATGGCTGATTCCAAGGACACAGGCAAGCTCACTAGCAGCCGCCCATACATTGTTGGTTGGTAGGCATCTCTGGCTTTTTGATCAGATAACACAACCACTGCCTGTAGTTTCTCCAATACCTCCAGAGCATTAATCACAGTAGTGAGGGCCGGAGGATTCATGCACTTCTGGAAAAGCACTGCAATTTTCTGGTTGCAATTTTCTGTGAATTTTTAAGTGATTTTTGTTGCTGAAAATTCAAAATAAATTCCAAAAAACCAGGTTTTGGAAGGAAAAATCAGTTGACAACATGGTAACACCTGGGCCAACGGCACGGGCCACACTAGTCTGATTAGTGACCATTTTTTAATCATAGTCATATATGTCATGTTTTTGTGTTTAGTTGTATTCTTGTAACCATGGATATGACCACATGACTAAAAGTCTTCATGGATAGGATTACTTGACTAAAAATTTTCCTCATGAACACCATGTATTTATTTAGTAATATGCAACTTGAAACATTAAAAACTTATGAATTAAAAGAGAAAAGAATTAGAAAGTAAACATATGTACCTAGTAAGCATATTATAAGCTTGTAGATGATTAAACACATAATTAATGCACAAATAAATAATTAATAACTTATTTTTTAAAAACTTTTTCTTTAGAGTCACTAATTATTTAATGAACATTTCTAGATAGTGGCTAAAAACAAATTTGGGCAAATTTTTTTCATTTAAAATAAAATTCCCAAAAAATGGAAAACAATTGCCAAAGTTCTTGAAACCATAAAATTAAATAAAAATTTGATGACCATAATATAATTAAAACACTTTAAGTTGAGACCCTTGCTCAAAGGTTTATTTAAATGAACATTTTTTTTGAATTTTTCAACAATAAATAATGAAATATATTTTTATTAGTGATATCCAATGAATTTCAAAAGAAATCCACATGTCCCAAAATGGCATTATTTTTCATGTTTCCATGTGACAGGTAATATATGATTTGATCTTTAGTAATTTATCTAAGTATTTGGTCATACAACTTGGAATTTTTTAATATTTTATATTAAATCACATTTAATGAATAGAAAAAAAATTTAAAGATTATAATTTACTACTCACAATAAACTTTGAGAAAAATATGACATTTTAATCATTTTAATATTTTCATAAAATTTTAAAATGTTGAAAATAATATTATGTGTTTCATAGATAACATATTTTATTTTAAAAATATTTTTTACAATTACAAATAAATATAACGCAACATTTTTACCATTTTTATTGATTTGATATATTTTTAGGAGGTGGGGAAATATTATATAGATATTGTGTTGATTTACAATATGTTTATATATAAACATACTTTATTATTTACAAATCATTTTATGAAAAATATATATTCAAAACATCATTGTCATTCAAATGTATTTTTAGTCAAATTACTTGATATTTTTTCTTAAATTTTTTTTAAATGACCTATAGATCTTGGAAAAGTATTTAAGAATGAGTTTTTTTTTTTTTTCATTTGGACAAATTATGAAAAAGGTAATAATGATCAAAGTTGGATACTTTTGTATGGGACAAAAGATGATATGGGATAATGTTGTAAATTTATCCCATATCCTTTGTCAACAAGTTAAACTTTGTAAACTATATAAGTAGGTGAAAAAGTATTAGTTTACACACAATACATGCACTACATACATTCAAAGTGCAAATATGACTTGTGATGGGCTAATAAAAAAGGCTTATCACCAAAAAATACATAGGATCCTACTTACTTACCAAATGGCCATCTATAAATATATTTCAATTTATAAATATATAATATATTCCAAGGGATTTATGACTAGGAGAAAAATACAACTAGTTGATAAACGATGTGTCCATATGGACTACATAATCATGTAGTTATGAATGGTATTTTGACTACAAATATAATCATGGGTGTAGTCATATTTGCCATGTGTTTGTAAACAAATATAATTCAAAAATGGATAATGACATCCATCCATTTGGATGTCATTCAAATGTTCATTGTATATCTTGCATTCATGGATGAATTCATCTATTTATCATGGATGAAATATGTCCAACCAAATGAATTTTTAAAAAGTGACTACATAAACATGCAATATACATGAAAAATCACCCAAAAAAATTCTAGGAGCAAATAAAAGAAACCATTGTTCTGTTTTTCCAACAGTTGTGATCCATTTACTAATGTGTATAATCTTTGAAATATTGTCAACTAGTTACAATGTTCCAACAAAAGTCAACACAAAAAATGGTAATAATACATAAGTAGGCACTATGTAAACATAATCTTTATTCATAGATAGGATTATGTAAAAACCAATTGAAAATAAAAAATCCATGAACACATAACTGACATTGGAAAATTCCAACCATATATTGAAAACTATATTCCCAAATATGTAATCAAGTAGCACAAAAGGTTCAAAAGGATTAACTTCGAAATGTTGTTTACATTGTTTTGATTCAATGATGGTTGGTGTGTTCAATTGTCTCCTATTAAATTCAAACACACATTATAGATGTATTATATGTGCTTGCAGAAAACAAAATAACTATGTTTAGAAGTTGTTATGGTGGAAATAAAATATGGACAAATATAACTTGGGAATACACCAATTTTGTGACAAAGTAGGTGTGGGGTAAGTTGTTGATAGTTGAGTCATGAACCAAGAATTCATAGATGTCGGTATGTCCTTGAAGTGTGAAAGTGATGTTGACAACCTTGGCATCCAAGGAGGCAACATCTTTCATCCTAGACGTGTTTACTAGCAACCATTGATTCACATGAATTTTGCGTCCATTCCTAACGTTGGGGCAATTCTTGAAAAAATAAACATTTTATTAAATTCAATTGTTGGTGTAATAGAAGTGTGTCATGAATGAGAACCAAACTTTTAAAATTTTATATTATATGCAATACTCCAATGTGGATATTGTAGAAAAACTATGGATGGAAGATTATGTTTGCAACTATCCTTAAGGTATTGCAAGGAGATAAAAATAATCTATAACACATGCAATACTCCGATGTGAGTATTGAATAAACCTTAAGGATGGAAGATTTATTTGCAATTGTCCTTAAAATATTACAAGGAGATAAAAATTATTTAGAACACATGCAATATTCCAATGTGGGTATTATAGAAATCATAAGGATGGAAAATTATGGTTACAACTATCTTTATAACTAGTAATTTGCCAAAACCACATGTTGGTACATTGGTTATAAAACCTTCCCTAGTGGTGGCTTAGAGCCTAAAGTGAAAATATACAAACCTATTAATACAAGGGAACACATATCTCAAATATTATGCAAGATTCAAATGGATGTTGGATGTGTTGGAACTTACCAACCTTGCAAATAATCGTTCTTACAACCTTAGCCCATGTCACCCCTTCTTGGCATATTCCCATGTGGCCCATCTAGATTTGAAACAATACACATATTAAAAACCCCCAAAAAATAACAAGGTCAACACAATGAAAATATTTCCATAAAGGGTGAAGGTTGAAAAGGGAAACATGAAGGTATTATGATCATACCAATGTTCAAGACATGGGTCTATCAAGGTATTGCGAGGTTGAAATTTATAAAAATCCTTTAAAACATTGGGATATTACAAACTAAATTTGGGCGAAAAAAACTTCACCCACCTTCTTACATGGAAAGGGAACGTGGGGCAATGAATTAGCATAAGTATAGTTCAATTTGTCACTTGGAGGAAGGACAAACATTACAATGTGTTGCACTTATTCTTCTATGATCATAAGAAGGTTCTATTCATTTTTTGGAACATGCATTAGTTATTCCACTAGATCAAAAGGTGACCCATTTGTTACAACATGAATTGGTTCTTTCACTAAAGCACTTGCACCCGCTTGATCTTCTATTATATCAGGGGTTGGTTGATTTGGTTGCAACATGAATTTGTTTTTCCAATAGATCACTTACACCTGTTTGATATTCTACCATACCAAAAATTAATTCATTAATTACACATGCATTGATTTTTTTAAAATATTTAAAATTACTTCATCCATAATTTCCTTAATTGTTTCCATAACTAATAAAGTTTGGGACCACTTCATCATTTAACAAGGTGGTATCCTAATCCAAACATTCATATCATGTCCATCATAACAAAGAACGCAACCATAATAACAAACATAAAAAACAAAAAATTAGAATAAAAATAAATAAATAATAGAATTCAAAAAAAAACATGCATAGAAAAAGCCCAAATTTTTTTAAAGACAAATAAAAATATGAAAAACATATATTCTATTAAAAAATGATTTTTAAAAATGCACTTAAAAAGAAAAAATAGAAAAAAAAACAAGGAAAAAAAACACATACAAAAAGAAAAAAAAAATTCACCAAAGAACAAACTTACTACACCTTGAACCTTCCTCCCCATTGTCTTTCATTGTTGTTCCTTCCTTGTAAACTCAACTTTAAACTCAAAACTTTCTTTTCATTCAAAACAAAAAAATGTATTAAAAACAGCATTTCCCCCCCTTTACCATCATTGGGGAGGTTTGAATTCCCCGAACAAGTAGCCTTCTTGCCATGTTGCAAGCCAATGGTCCCTCTTAAACATAAGGTCTGAACACACAAAACTAGTTATTAGAACTTGCTAAAAAAATCCAAAAAAATACATTACCTAGTGGAACAATGGTCCTTCCTCAAGCTCCAACCATGGAAATGTGATGGTAATAAGAGGGGGGGGGAGGTAAGATGGGTGAGGGAGATAAGTAAGTAAAAGGGAAGGTAGGATGGGACAAGGAGGGGTAGGAAGGACTACCAATTGGTGGTCAAAGAAGAATGAAAAAAAATTCACTTTGGGTGGAACCCAATGGATGAAGTTGGGTTTCTTCCACCTAGTCTAAAAAACAAAGACTATTGCACTAATGGGTGTTATGTCACAAATTTTATGGGTCACAATTTGACAATAATAGTCGTGAAAAATATATTTTTCAAAGGTTCATATGGAATAAACACAGATGTCATTCATCTACTTGTATCATTTGAACATCGCATTAATGTCATGCACATTGTTTAAACATAGATGTTGTATGTCTATTCATGTTGTTTACATACAAAAATCATGCACACGACTTTTGTGTTTAAATAATGCACAACATTTCTATTTAAACAATATGAATTTATGAAATAATAAATTTCACACATATTTGAAACAAACCCATGAAATCGGGTGAAAGCATGGTAAAGTATGCCAAAAAAATAGTCACACAAGCAATCACACTCATATTTATGGCATAAACATGAAAAACCTATTCAAAACTTCTTTAACTTTCATTGTGAAACAATGGTGCACTCCATTGAATTTATAATAAGCTGCACATAAAATGTGAGGAATTTTCATATAAGAAAACTGGATGAAAAGTATATTATAAATTAATTGGGTTTTCAAAATTTCCAACATACTTTTATATGAAAACTTTGATAAATTATGACTGTGATATGACTAGAAACAATTTAACATTTTATTTTTATTTTGTTTGTTGAAGTGTAATGTATGTGATTACATGTGTGTATGTGTATAAATTACATTTTTCATTTGGTGACCCCCAAATGATTTCAACATCTATTGCCATTTGATGTTTTATCATTTATTGCACAAGACCCCTATTGGTCACAAGATGCAACTTGAGCACTTCATGACTTAAATTATTATTTTTGTATTTTTTAAAGGACCATGTGCATAAAGCTTTTCCATTTGGCAATCACATGATGGAATTTTTTTAATATATTTATTTTTTCTTTCTAAATAAACCCATTAGCCACAACAACAAAATGGCCTTTGTTGAAAACTTTAAACCCAAAATGTAACAAAAACCACACCACATTACTTGAAAGTTGCCATGTCCTCAAACTTGTAAATGAAACACTATGGAAGCAAAATAAAGGAAACATTTTGATCCATTTCATTGGAGTTTTGCCAAACATGCTTGGGCTAATATCCCACCTATGCCTCATGTTCACAAATTTAAAATAATAATAATAATAATTATTATTATTATTATTATTATTATATATAAAAGGAGGGAAGCTTTTTTAACATAAAACATACATTTTTAGAACAAAGCCTCTTATGAGAGAGCCACTTGTTTATCTAATTAAAAATGATTAGAACCAAGGGTTAATCCCGAGCTCCAATTTGGGTTAAGAAAAACACTAGGATCCAAACCATTTATGTAAGGAACTAGAATCCGGGTAACTCTAATTTATTTATTTTCAACTAGAACCAGAAGCTCTTCCATAAAAGTAAAGAGAATTAACCCCGAGTTCCAACATTTGTGTTGACGGGTTAATGAAAAAAAAGACGTGATTATCACTAAGGGTATCAACCCAATTATTAATAACCGACCAATTGAAAAAATTGATAATTGAATGGTGTTAAAATTTCAAAAATAACTTACCTAGATGACCCAATTACCATCCAAGTACATACTAAGGTTGTCAATCTTTACATACTAATATCCAAAAATAAAATGATAGAAAATAAATTTAAAAAATAATAATAATTTTAATTTCTTTAAAAACCTTGTACCTTCTGTAGACCTAACTGGCATTGAGTTAACCAGTGTGATTCTCAACCGGTTATTTGATAACCTACCCTTATGCATGATCGACAGTATTATGGTTTTACCCAATTTTTGGGGGATAACTTACCCAGCGGTTATTAAAAAGAATACTAAACCGAACCAGAGTTAGTTGTAGGAACCGTGGTTAGGTTTTTGGGAGCAAGGTTAGGGCAAGCTCGCTGGGTATGGAAGAGCGCGGCTCTTATGGTACTCGTCCGTTGTTGCTCTGCTTCGCTTCGGCCTCTGTGTCTCTCTCTCTCGCTCTCTCTCTTTGTCCTCGGTTCTTGCCTTCGATCTTCTCTCCGATCTTGTGCCGTTTTGTGTTGAACTCCTGCTGTGGCTGATTTTTGGGAATTTTTTTTCAGAGAAGTGGTCCGGAAATGGCAGCGGTTGTTGAGGAGAAGGATGTGAGTGGCGTGGAAGAGAAGGCGACTCCATCCGTAGCTCCAACTGCCGCTGAAGAGACAGCAGAAGAGGCCGGGAAACATGGCGATGAGGAGGACACTGGAGCTCAGATTGCTCCGATCGTGAAACTGGAAGAAGTTGTCATCAGTACCGGTGAAGAGAATGAAGACGTGCTTCTTGACATGTGAGCCAACCGCAACCCCTGCTGACTTTTCTTACAAGCTTTAAGCCTGAAAGTAATGAAAGTTCTTTGGTATATCATGGAAACTCCATTTGGATCAGCAATAGAATTGTGCGGGCTGCGCTTTTGAAGTTGGATGCCATTATGTTTGCAGCAAGGCAAAGCTGTACAGATTTGATAAGGAAGGCACGCAATGGAAAGAACGGGGAGTTGGGCAGGTGAAACTGCTAGAACACAAGCAGACGAAGAAGGTCCGCTTGCTCATGAGGCAAAGCAGGACCCTGAAGATTTGTGCCAATCACATGGGTGAGTTCTCCTGGTCTCGAAGGATCGATGCTACTGCACAGTTCATTTTTTTGGGACCAACTATTGATTTCCCAGAATGTCTGTCACCGCAAGAGCAATCAAAGACAATGTAGCTAATGCAATACAGATCTTGGTTTTAACCTGAAGTTTTTGGAGACCAGGCATGTAGGGTTTGTTAGGTTTGCCTTGTGATTTGAAAAGATTCCCCAAGGTGTGAGGCTAATTATCGAGATCATCCCTGGGGTGCATATGTCTGGTTTTAGTGAAGGATCTTGCTTGCAACCGGAGAATTGTCAACCATTTCACTCTGAAAAATGGGAACATGGTTCTTCATTTGTTATACAGGCCATTTGATGTTTGAGCTTGAGTAAGGCTTTTAGCATGATAGAGTCCACTTCCAAATTTCTCTTTGAAGTTGCCTTTCTGTCTATACGCTTGTTTTTGGTCTGAGAAGACAGTTGTCTAGTGCAGCTGATGGTTTGAGATTGTGTTTTGCAGTGCTAGCATCCACCACCTTGCAAGAGCATGCAGGCAGTGACAAGTCATGGGTGTGGCATGCCCCGGACTACTCAGATGGTACTCTCAAGGAGGAGCTTTTCGCCATGCGGTTTGGCAGCATTGAAAGTAAGTGTATTATTCCAATTGAGAGTTTGTAATTTCATTTTCAACCATGACTATAGTGAGCTATGACCTTTTCCTCTTTTTTTTCTATGTTTATAGCTTGTGGATCTTTTCAAATCAGTTATTGTCCAAGTAGAGAAGTTCTGATGTTCTTAGTGAGCACAACTTGGGCAGCAACAACAGGATTCCTTAGTCACTATGGGTTTTATGCACAAGATACTCTTATACGATTGCATAAGTTCTTATATTAGTGGATTGCATTTGCCATAATGTTTGCTATTGATTTTGTGAACCAGTGAATGTGCTATTTCATATGGGGTTGTAGGTGGGGGTTTGTTTGGAAAGTGGCACTTCGTGACATTATTTGATCTTGGTTTGTCATAGGTGCACAAAAGTTCAAGGATGCGTTTGAAGCAGCCCAAGAGAAGGTTTCTGTGAAGTCAGAGAAAGATGAAGAGGCTGCAGATGAAACTGCTGGACTTCTGGACAATTTGAAGGTTGAGGGAGAACCAAAGGATGAAGCAGGGGCTGCTACTGTCACTGGCAATGAGGTACCTGATCATAAAGATGATTAAAGGGTAGAGCTGTGCATTCTGTAGTGATTTATAGGGAGTTATGAGTCAACCTAAGAAGCCCATTTTGGGAATTTCAATAGAAATGAATTGATGGTCCTACCTTAAAAATCTTACGCCTGTGTTTGCAAATCAACCAGACTGAGCACTCTTGGACATGTCAGACCCAACTCCAATCTCATGATGTCATATCCAGGGTTATTGTTACATCCTGTTTTTTCTTCTTCATGTCTAGAAAAGGTAGGCTCTTATTCCAAGTATCCTTGCAGAAGGGGAGATGGAGGTTAAGTCTTCTGGGTTATCCAATTTTCTGCTCTGTGTTGTCCCTAGAGTTTCCAATGGTATTCACAGTGGTGTTTCCATTGATGTTTTGAAAGCTTCTGATGCTTTCCCTACGTGTTCCCATTGCTATTCGCAAAGTTTCTAAGTTCTCAATGTTTTTGTAAAGTTGACAATTACAACTTCAAGTTATGAGTGACTTCCATATGTTCCTATTAGGGGTTGTGAAATTGTCTAGCCATCTAGTGGGAATCCTCCATTTAGAACAAAAATCAGGCATAGACAAACTTGCAAGTTTATCCTTTCCAATGGATTGGGCTTAGATGTCCAATGTGAATATCTGACACTAGTATAATAATGTGAACATTGTAATGATGTTTGTCCTGGGATGCTTTTACCCTGTTCATAAGAGTTAAGGTTATCCGCATTTATATTCCTGCAGCAGGCAGAGACCCAGGGATTGTGCTACTGGTGAATGTGAATACTAGAAGCTCTTCACCACTTTTACTTGGTTCAGGTTCAACCTGTATGGCATCTCGTCCCTTCTTTTGGAATTCCCAGGCACCACATAGTTTCACCAAAGTAGTACTGGAAATCCAGATGAGGGTGAAGCTGCGCAATTACACAGATTCCCCTATAGAATGGGGTCCATGAAGGGAATCACGCAATTTTTTGTAGTGTGAGGTCATTATTGAAGGGAAGTCCCTTGAATAGAATAGTGGAATATATTGTTGAAAGCTAATGTGATAAAAGCCCAGGTTGAGTTGATTTTGGGTTTAGAGAAATGAGGAACTCCAATTTATGACCAATCGTAGTATGTTTAATGGACTAAATCAATGGTCAATGTTAAAAAAAGTTTTTACTGATTTAGGTGTCACTTCAGATATGAAATTGAGAAGGTTTGTGGAAGATTTAGCATTGTATCATTTCTGAATTTTCCTTGGTATGGGTATTCCCCTTTTGAGGCAAAGAAAGTTGCTAGTGTGCTTATAGAGACATAAAGTTTTTGCTATGATTGTATATTGTGTAAATAATGTTGTGGTGAAATGCTTTAGGATGAATTAAGGTTACAAGTTACAATGGGCTAGTCAAGTAGATCATCATGAACCTACTTTTAGGCACTACTTTAGTTCCTTTCATTTATGGTTGAAGGATGAATTTGGTGTGTTAAATGATTTAGTTGTGTTTGTGTTAGACCTGATGTAACCTAATTGATTGCAACATGAAATATTATCAGATCATTAACACTTTTAAGGTTATGCACACATTGTACGGTAATAATTTAATATATGTTTGGATGATGGTGAGAAAAAGTATATAAGAGCCACTAGGGATGATGACTCAATGAGAAAACCTTGAATGGGAGCTTGTGCATCAAAAAAGGTCTTGGGTTCAAACTCATTGGTATATAAGTATGGGGGTGCCAATGGCTCATCATGTTGGGGTTTTTTATTTTTTTGTTGTGCTTCAGAATATTTATGTATAAAAGAGGCTTTTCTGAAGGTTTTTATAATAACAATGCGAATCCAATAAACTTGAAAATGGACGAAAAATCTTTAAGTCAATAGGAAATTGTGTTAGGTTTTATTATTATTTTCACAAGAAAGAAGTGACATGAGATATTCTTGTAACGATGTTTCTCTTGATTTTCCTTTTTTTCAATGCTACATATTATGCCTTAAATGTGAAAGAAAAGAAAAGACAAGCATGATAGCGAAAGTTTGACAACTTGTGTGCATAGTGGCATTGCAAACACGATCTCCAAAACGCAAATTGTCAACATTGTCCTCTTCACCTAATACACCTTGAAGCAAGAAGCTAAAGAAGTATTTTGACAAGCAACAAGAACAACACATTAAAGTGAGGCTTGTCTTCATAACTATAGAAGCAAGGTGCAAGAGCAAGAGCACAATTAGTACAACCTATGATCATTTCCAACTTAGAGCAAGAAGATGAATCACAACAACACTAGCAAGAGTTGGAAGGACCACAGAGTTCACAACCTTCAAGTATTGAAGTTCCATCATTTTTCAAATTTCAATTTCGCAAAGCTAAACCATGCATTAGGTACATGGCTAATTTTGGTGGTAGGGCACAACAAGTATCATTAACACTTTTAGAAGAAGCATATAAATACATGTTTATCCCTTTAAAGCATAATTACTCTCTAAAACCAGAGAGGGACAATATAACGTAGAGTGATATGGGAACACATGAAAGAAAATGGGCTAATGCAATAGGATTGGTAGGATTGTTTAGGGTAAAGTGAAAACCACCATGTCACAAATTGCTAGTGGAATTCCTTGATACCAAGAAGGAAAACAATAAAAAAACATTTTTTTGCTAGAATTGGAAAGAAGGCAATAGTTATAGACAAACACATTCTGGGAAAAATGTTTAAGATTTCAACTAAATGATTGAAGCAAGAAAAGTAGGTAGATGAAATTAGAACAAAAAAATGTTGCCAAACATTGCAATGTTTCATGTTTATGTCAATAATGAGTAGTGAAGTGTGGCCAAAATGAAGTCACCTTATCATATTAGATTTCCTACACTAATTTAGATAATCTACCAAAGAGAGAAAATTTGCTACTTTAACCATAGAAATGTTATTACAATGATGAAGGCAAATAAGGGAGAGCAAGTAGATTGGGCAAAAATCATGCAATTGGTGAAGGAATTACACATATGGACTAAGTTTTAGGCCAAGATGTTGCAAGGAAAAGGCAAGGTGGATGCCAAGAAAAACATGTGCAACTTTGCGCTTGTCATAAGAGTTTTGATGCAATAATGATTTTTTGAAAAATAACAAGAAAAACCATAGCTAGGATTTACATCTAGACCACAAATGCCCTCGACAACATTTCAATCCATAGTTAAGTTGAAGGATAAACTTCAAAGGAATGAAAGACTTTTAAAGTCAGTTAATTTGTTTCTTAAACAAATCCACATGGAGAAAGGAGACATAATTACACATGAACTTGAAGTTCAATATGATGATGATGAACATAGTGGCACGATCTTCAAGAAGAAGAAAAACAACCATGAAAGGAACTACAAGTAGCCCCCACCACCAACTATTCATTTCATTACAAGGCGGTTAACCACCAAAAAAATGAAGAGAAAGATCAAAATCACCACCACAACAAGCACATGCAACATAAAAGGCAAAAATGCATGTCAAACGTGAACATTCGAGATCTCCAATTCATGAAAAACAATTGTTGTATCCTAAACCACATGAAATAATAAAGCCACAAGTTCAAGTGAATCTTAAACTTGCAATAACATTTGTACTAGAAAAAATATTAAGATCTTCTAAAAGCTTTTATGAAAATAGACCATAATTTACAATTTACAAAATCTTTGGTCAATCATTTGGAGATAGTTCCATGGAACATATTCTAAGACCTCACAATCCATAGATGGGAGATGGTTTGGGTAGACAAGTGGAACAACATCAAAGAGCTAGAATGTTCTAGCAAATGGTGCAATACAACCAACAAATGCATGTGGTGTTGTTGGAAATGTACAACTTGAAATTGTAGTAGAAGTAAGTGGAGGAGGATAAGTTGTAGATGCAAGATCAAACTCAAGAGGTGAGTCACTTAAACAACAATTAATAGTTCAAAAAAACTATAAGAAATAAGAACTTGTAGTCAAAAAGAATCAAATCAAAAAAATGCATATGGATTTTTTCAATGAACATCATAAGAGAGCAAATATGGAGTTGCAAGTAGAGGCATTGGAGAAGATCAAGGTGGAGAAGGATATGTTGTAACAAAATTTAAATTAAGAGGATGACAAATATTGGACTTTGAAGAAAGAAGTGATAGAACAACAACACAATGTTTGATTCTAACCAAAAAAAACACAAGATTAAAATCAACCATATTGAATTAGGATAAACAAATCCATTAGTTGAAGTTGGAACAAGCAATACAAGACACAAATGATGCCCAATCGAGGACTTAGTAGTGAGATGCATGTAACATATGAGAGGTCAATGTAGTCCAAAATGATACATTTGCATTATAAGCAATTATGGAGAAAATGAAGACATTGGAGTTGTATTATTAAAACAAACAAACTTTAGGAATATGGTGAATTAAAGATGAATTATACTATATTTTGGATGAAGCAAAAGGCATTGGAATTGCACGAAACAAAAGTGGATAAATGGTGAAGTTTAGTACAAAACATGGTTGTAAAAAGCCCAAAAAACATTATGTTAAGCACCATGACGATGAAAAGTTGTACTTGAATAAAATTAGGGCATACAAGTAGGCTTATCTAGACTTTACATATCAAACCCTAATGTAAAGTCCAAAATATAAAGTAAATACCCTAGACTTGGAGGAGCAAGGGGCAATATTTAGTGGAAAAGCATTAAAGTTTGAATCATAGACAATTATAGTACCTCCAAACATGCGAGGAGGATATGCATGTATAAAAGTAGTTGAGGAGGTAGTGGATGTTCAAGTCAAAGAGAAAGATTGAATGCACCAAAAGCACACATGTGCATAATTGCAACCATAAAACATCTATGTAATCTAGCCATAAGAACAAGAATAAGCACATGAATTTGATGCATATGTTACTGCATTTGAAACAATACTCCCAATATAAGAAATGAACAACTATAGACAAACACATATCCATATTATGTCTCAAGGACAACAAAATGTGATTATAGACCAACAATACAAGGTATACTAACAACCACAAGCCATTGCTAATCAACAATAGGCTTAGAAGGTAGTTCCAAAATAAAATATGTAAGGGTAATTTATAGTTTGTAAAGTTAATACATTCATAATTCAAGAATATTGAAGATGAAACCCAAAGTATAGCTAGGGGGTTAATGTTAATGCCACAATAGTTGTAATGGTAGTGGTAGAGATCTAGTTTTACATTTTAAAATTGGTTTTAGGAAGGAAGATTTTGAATGACTTCTTGTCTCATTATGTTTTTAGTACATTGTACATTGTCTAGATTAGAGCTTTGGTAAAACTTTACGAGATATATGTAAATTCAAGAGAAAAAAGGATAATTTTTGGGATTTTAATTTTTACACATGTATTGATTGTGTATGTGTAGAATTAATTTTTTAAAGTATAAAGTTCACTTTCTTTCAATGTTTGATTATTAGTGAAAGGCAAATTAGATCAAAATATTGTGAGCAAGAGTTGCCTAATTGTGTGGATGTTAGGCCCTTTATACAATTATACAATGCGTTGTACATAAGAAAGTGGTAAAGAACAAACAACTTGGTGAAATTGGTGGATATTGACACATTAATCTTCTAAGGGAATGGGAATGTGCTTTATGTTATAGATAAAAGTTTCAATCAATGTAATAAGCAAACATCACAAATCAATGTATGCAATTTGTTCCAAAAATGAATATAAGAAAAATTTGAATCATGTGTATTACATGTAACAGACAACAAACATCTTAGAAAGTGATAAATTACAAGCTAGACATAACATACATGATAGAATCCATAATACCAATAAGAGAACAAATTGTTTTTGCTTGCATGTTTCAATTGTAGTTTGTATTAATGTTTTAAAATGTATTTTTTGGAAGTATAATTTAATTTTGTAATTATAGTTTGTTACTATTTTCAAAATCAAAATTAATACTTCCCATATTTTTATGACCAACTAGGCTTGTATACACCATGTTGGAAATAAACAATGAAAAGGGGAAAAAATAAGGCAGACATATTTCTATTAAGTTTTTTTGACCATAAATTCAAAACTTTAGAGACATTTCAACCTATTTAAGAATTCCACACATTTCAAATACCTTACATTTGAAGGGCAAACAATAAAAAGAAGCAATGCACTAAATGTGGCATCCATCTCAGCACTCCTATAAAACAAATGCATGCCTAGTCAAAAAATATTTTGTCAAATGTTTTTACTTTACACTACAACAAATCATGGTTCATTTGACCAAGGAATCTAGTATAAAAGAATGTATTTGTGACAATTGCCCATTTGACGAACCAATCATATTAAACAAATCGATTTTGACATTCCAATTTGACTTTGGTTTTCTTGACTAGGCCTAAGTTGGGTTTTTTGACTAGTCAACTTGTTTAATGTCAAATTTGACTAATAGTCAACATGGACATTGGCCAACTTGACCGCTAGTCAATGTGGCAATCAAAATGACTAGTGCGTGTGGCATAATCTTTGGGCATTTTCTTGGCCATGTGTCACTAGATGATGGGCATGTTTGTCACCACATGGTATCATGTGGTTTTTTATTTCACTGCCACCTATCATTCAAGATATTTTTTTTCGTATAATTCATGGTGTCTTTTCCCACTATTTATGGTTTATTTGACCAAATGACATCAAATAAACCAATGTTTTAATTGACCAATGGATGATAAGGTGATGACCTCTTTGATTAAATAATGTCAAATTGACCAATGCTTGGATTGACAATATTTTGACAATTAAACAATGAGCATTAAACAAAATCATGTCATGCGAGCAATATTCTAGTTGATTATTTTTCAATTATAGAGCAATGAATTATTTTATTACATCAAGTCTCATTGACTAATGTTTTTAAATGGACCTTATTTAGTGACCTAGTTGACCAAGTCACGTTATGCCAAACATTGTCCTAGTTGGCTAGATTTAAATGATAACAAATTGAGTTAATTGATCAAATCATGTCTTGTATAACAAATTTTTAATTAACTAATTTTGGTTTCCTATCTTCATATAACAATTGTTCTTTTGAACTACATATAGTATGACCATTTATAGTATTTTTTATTGACCTTAGTGTGTGAAATACTATTTATCTTGACCATTCATCTTCTTTAAGATCATACTGTTTTTCAATTATAATTTTAAATTGACTAGAAATGGTAAGTTATTACATGTGTTCATTTTTTACTAGGATTACAACATGCATATTTGTAAACAATGGTTTATTTATAATTGTAACAAAATTAACAAGTTTACATGTTGAAAGTCAAAATTAAACACTTAAATTGTTCAATTACATACAATTGTAGTTTGTAGAGTATGTTACTATCAACTAAACAAATAGTTTTAAATCCAACAAAATTTATATGGCATTTTAACAAATAGTTTCAAAAGTCCAACAAACCATGTCATAATGTGGGACCAAAATCTATTATTAACTTTTCTATTAAAAATTGCAACCATGTAACATGCCTACAAGGAAAAGGATGCATCACATTATCTACCTTAGGTGAATTGGAAACATGCATTACTTACAAACAACTACATTTTTGTCTTGCCACAAAACAACACCATTTGCCATATCTTTCACTTTTGTTCCAACTGGGCTTGGAAAAGGTAGCTTCACTCCCCTTTTTTTAATATTTGTCATGGCTGAAAACACATTACAAGGGGGCTGCTTTGGGCACTTTCACGACATGTGTGTAAAATATATTTATGGTAAACATATTGCATTTAATTTTGGGTTTCACTTTTGGTGTTTGGGCTTGATATTTTGATTTTCACAAAGTTAATGATATCTAATATTATTTGAAAAAGAGAAATACAATTTAAAAGCTTAAATTCAAGGAATATTTATTATATTTATGGTATATATAACATAATAGAACTTGTTTTTGTTTTTGAACTACACTAGGTTGGGGGTTTGAAGTTATCAACCAAAAATGTTCAAAATGAAAATTAAAAAAAATATTCACCTCACATATCTTGTTATGACCTTAGTTTTGGGCTCATGACCAAAGCAAGGGCTTGTAAAGGTGTGGGTTAAGAGTGAAGCTCAGGAGTCACATTTCATGCTTTCAAAAATGTAAGAAAGTGTGAAGGAATGAATCCACACATTTCCAAGTGGGCTTCCATTTTGGGAGTTGGAGGTTTGACCCCTGCAATTGCCCTTTGAAAATTTGGGAGTCCCAAATTTTCAAAAGGCGATTGTAGGGGTCAAAACTCATTAGATTGAAAAGTTCATTATACCATTGAAAATCTCTTAGAACGTAGATGTGTAAAATGGGTTTGCATGTCCCATTTGAGTACTTAAAACACAAGTTATGGCCAAAAGAAAGGCCAAGAATCAAATTGCCAATTTGATTCCTAACCACAAAAAGTCGGGAATCGCCCTGATTTACTTGTGTTCAGGTGGCATGGAACATATCACTGAAAAGATCTCAACGAGACTTACAACTTTGCTTTAGGCCTCACCTTAATCGGAGGTCTGCACAAGAAGTTATGGGTTTCCAAAGTCACGGGATTCCCAATTTTGGGAATTTTAGGACTCCCAATTTGGGAGTTCGGAAACAAAATGATATTTGGGTGCAAGCCCCGTGGCCAGGCACAAAGAATATTATAAGGGGGAAGGTGGTGGCTTCCCCTAAGTTCGGGCTGCGGTGGATCTTGTGAATTCGTGTATGCCCATGGTTCATCCATGCACCAAAAATGTTTCAACTATGCATTAACCAACTTGTTGTTTGGTTTGTGTAGGTTTGTGTGAATAATTGACCCACTTATCACTCATCCTAGTCCCCATCCTGGGGCTTTACCATGCCCCTTTACCTTCAAAGTGATGCGAGCCATGGAACATACCCCAATTCCTTGTCCTTCCACTGTTTTCACTTTTGGACTCGCAATTGAGTCTATCAAGGAGTTTGGGGGTGTGTCACTTAGGCTAAAAAGGGCAAAAGATTGATGGAAATCAAGGTCACTAATTGTAAATTGTTATGTGGTAAAATCTTTTAGTGAAGCACACCTTAGACGTTATGCATTGTGAGAAGAACATATGCAAGAACATGATTAAAGTTATTCTTGGAAAGAAAGACACAATTGTTGTTTGGAGAGACATGGAAGAAGTAGGCATTCGACCTAACCTTTAGTTGTAGCAAGTAGCGAATGGATCTTGCATTAAGCCAATTACACCCTATGTGATGACAAATGAAGGAAATATTGTCTTCCTACAAACCATAAATAAATTGAAAATTCCAACAAATTGTGTGGCATCCTTGAAAAGTAGGGTTCATAAGGATAAGAAGCTAAGAGGTCTAAAATCCCATGACTATCATATAATGATGCAACAAATTTGCCTCTTTGCCTTTGTACCTTGATACCAAAAGAAACTAGGATGTTTCTTATAAGCCTAAGTCGAGTGTTCAAAAAGATTTGTTCAAAGGTGATTGACCCTAATATCGTAGAAGCATTAAATGCAAAAATCGCAGAAACCATGTCAACTATAGAAAAGGTATGTCCTCTTGCATGTTTTGACATAATGACACATTTAGTAGTACATCTTGTGAAGGAACTTGAATTGTGTGGCTCAATTCACACAAGGTGGATGTACCCCATGGAGAGGTACATAAAAACATTGAAAGGATATGTAAGAAACATGGCATGACCAGAGTGCAGCATGGCGATTGGGGTATTTGAATGAAGAAACATTAGGTTTCTACACATAATACAATATCCAAGGGGCTATGTCGATAAGGAGGAAAGTGTGGGACGACAAGGAGTTGCCCACCATGCATGATGAAATACTTGAAGGAAGCGGACATCCTCATAGGATGAGTGTAGACTTGAAAACATGGGCCCACACATTTGTTTTTCACAACAGTGTCTTAACACGAGTAAATTCCTTTTTTCCCTCATAGCCTAACATAAATTTTCACACTTTTCTAGGGCATAATTTCTTGCTATTGTAACCCAAACATCATTTCTAAATGTGTAAGTATAAATTTTTAAAAACCCTATTCTACAAAATCCTATAGAATCTTAGAGGTAATTTTTTTTCCTGCAAAACTTGGACCATGGAAATTATTGTCTGTTCTTTTTCTTGTAAATTGCCAATGCAAAGGTCATCTATTGTCCTTAAATAATTGGTACAACTTTGTCTTTTAAATGTTGGCTTTATTTATGGGGACAATGTTATAATTTCAGTTATGGCTAGTTTGGATATCTGAATATGGAATTAGATTACATGTACTACATCCTTCTGACAATACATCCTTGAATGTGACAAGTGTCAAGTTCTTTCCTTACAATAACATGCAGGTGTATCTTTGTCAATATTAACCATAAATTTAATTGAAGTAAAATCCCAAAGGCAGTGTTTCCTTGTTAATTTTGATTTGGATGTTGGTCTTGGATTTGTAACCATTTTTCAAATCTTTCAATGTAAGCCAAATTTGTTGTCAATAATTGGTGCAACATTAAGTCTTCAAAATCTTATATTTATTGCACTTGCTACAATTTGCTTGGTTTTCACATGGATTATTTTGATTCATTGTAGATTTCAATTCTAGAATGATCTTACGAATATTAATAATGATGTTTGGGCACATTGATTAAGAGTCAAATTTGGATTATATCTTCTAATGCCATGTTTATATGTATAATGTGGTTACAACATTTGTATAGATGGGGATTGAGTTACATTCATTGATTTTAACAACAATTCGAATATTTGAAGATGTGAACCGAATGCATGTATTACATCCTATGAATATACATCTTTTAAAGTGTGTTCCAAGTGTCACAAATGTTTTTTTTAGAAAGAATAAACAATTGTTAACGTCAATATGGTGTCCATGTTTGTGTTTTATTATGTTGTTTAGTCTATAAGTTGAATTATTTTGAGTCATTGCAAATTCAATTGGAATGTAAAGTGTTTTTACAAATCCTATTAGTGATGTATGGGCAGGTTAGTTAAGGGCCAAATGGATTATGTCTGCCAATGTTTTGTTTTTTTCAATACTATGATTATAGCATAATGTGATGCAAATAATGGAAGGAGAGATGCAACATTTGTTTCTAGGGATGGCTACATACAATTTGATTTTGAAAGGAGCTCCAATTTTTGAATATGCAAATAGATGGCATGTATTTACATCCTTGTGAAAATATATCCTTAAATATGTTCCAATACTAGGTTTTTTTCTTACAAGATGTCATTGTTAATGTTTTTGTCAAAATTGGCCATAAGTTGAATTTTTATAAGACTTACTAGTGGTTTCTTTCGCTTAGTTTCCATGCGATGGAAATTGTTTATTGCAACTCTATTTCTAGACATGATCAATGTAGGCCAAATTTGTTGTCATTAATTCGTAATACCTCATGTCTTTTAAATCTTGGGAGCCATTACTTGTTACTAGTTTGTTTAGTCTATAACATGGTTTGTTTTTGGGTCATCGCAAACTTGATTAAGTTCTAGGGTCATTTTACAAACCCTACTAATGATCTCACAACAATTCATTAAGGGCCAATTGTATTATGTTTGTCAACATGTCTTTTCTTCTAAAAATGTGGTTGCAACATATTGTGATGCAAATATTGGGAGCATGCAACATATAGGGATGATAATCATCTTTGTGAACCATTTGTTATACTTAAAAACTACTAGTGAAACCCTTATGTGTTATCATTAGTTGGTTCATGTTTAGGTCTTTTAAATCTTAACACTATTATTTCTTGCTTGGTCAATCTTATAAGTTCTTTGAATTGCTACAAAAGTTCAATAATAGTGGTTTTACAAAATTTCAAATAATCTTATGGTGCCCAATTGATGAAATGCAAAAGGATTTTGTTTATTAGTTTTTCCTTTATAATGTGATTGTAAATTATGTGTTCCATATGTGGGCTTTTTTTGTTATAAGAGCTCATATTTATGTTATCGATACTAGCCATGAATTAAATGTATTGTTCATCTAATCATCCATTAATTTACTATGGCTATTGCAAGCAATATTCAATGGCTAAGCATCAAAGGAAAATTGAAAGGGAAGAATTTGCTAGAAGAGCACAAAGAAGGCATGGCAAAAAATTGATTTATCCAAAGACCATGGCATAATTGCCACCATTTGAATGATGGTTGACAAATGCTATGGCATTAGGTGAAGATGTTTTAGAAGATGTTGTCTTTGTTAGTACACCACCCTTAGATTCAACCACATCATATTGTTCCATGTATGCATTTGGGAACCATATATGAATGGCAAGTGCAGAAATACATCTCTCAACTTTAGATTCAAGGGTTGCTACAACATTTGAACAATAGTACATCGATATCATTCAAATGATCGAAACCCCCAAACTTATGTTGTTTGATCTAACAAATAATGTTAATCATGCAAGTTTTAGAATGACAAATCCCATAGAGGTAATTGTTATTCCCCTTCCAAATCATCTTGATGCAATGGTTCATGAATTGATCACCTTAGCCCAAGTGTTAGTCGAGGAGATGACAATTTCTTCAAAATGCGATGTTAACGAAAATGATGAAGACGCATATTTTTGGTCACCTAGCTTAGAAGTGGTTTTCTTTGAGGACCTTGTAATGGCATTTGTTATTGTACATTTGGTTTTTCATGCATTTCAACATATGGTTTATTTTTTATTAATTAATTCAATTTGGGGATGAATGTACACACAAAAAACCTAACTAGTTTTTCAAGCTAAGATATTTGACATGATCAAATCCATGTGTAGGTGACAGATGAACACCTCTTGCATGTGTTGTTGGAGATGAAGGGTCAAGTGGATTAGGATGTAGATACTTCTTGTGCATGAAGTAGTTGTAATTAGATCATCATACTTCCATGGATGCACATACTTGGACAAGGCATGGGCAAGTTCACTTGTGATTTGTATTCCATAATAGAATGGTAGTTTGCAATATTCCATCCAACTTTTGTTCTCTAGTAAGTTTACTCCTAAATGGACCATTCTACTTGACTATTCTTGAAATCCCACAAAATTTTGAAACAATCTAGTTCTATACCATTTGTGTCCATCACTTGGTTCCTTGATGGTGCAAATAATGTAGTGAAAAAAAATTTCTACTTAGGTTTGTTTGGCTTAACATCTCAACAATAATTTTGTCTTCCTTTAGAAACATCATGCCATTGTTTTTCAAGTTGGTAACAAATATGTGTGCTTGGTTATAACCCCAATTAGTACAAATGCGCATTATAATATGAATGATTATTTATGGACTTGAGAAATGTGGGGAATGGAATTTGAGAACAAACTATTTATTACACCCCTAAACCCAAAACTAACATGAATTCAATATTACTTTACTTATCAAAGGTGATAGACCATATACATAGTAGGCAATGAAGATAGCTCATTGTTCAACTCTTGAATATAACATGCTCAAGTTCAAATACAATACTAGAAAAAAAGTAGTGATGTTAATATTTACAAAATGAGTTCAAACAATTTTTTAGAAGTTGATTGCACCTTAGTTATCATTCAAAATTTAAACCTATGTCCAAAGTACATAATAACATGAATTCATTAATTAACATAAATTTAGTAATCAAATTGCACAAAAAAAAACAATTTTATGTCAAATAAGTACGCCATATATGTCTTACTTGACTAAACACTTGACCTTTTTTATTTGAATTGTCACATTTGAAAGGATAGTAAAAATGGTTACATAAATCAATGTGAGTAGTCAAAAAGGTCACAATGGTCAACCTGATTAGTCAAAATGGACATGGTTCATTAGTTGCCCATGCCTCTAGTCAAGTTTGACCTTCATGTTAGTCAAGATGGACAAGCTAATCAAGTTGGCCATCTTGATGAACCATGATTTGTTGTAATGTTACCTAAGTTATGATATAGGTTTTAATTATTAACATATCTTGCATTATTTAAATGAAAAAATGTGATGCAATGATTAAAAATCAATTATTTGAATTGAAAATTATGAGTTCAATTTTTTTTATAACCATAGTTTCTTCTCACATTGCTTTCATCCAAGAAAGAAGAAAGATGATTTTTTTTGTCAATGTCATATGACAAAACAATTGCATAATGGATGAAAAGTTGCATGACAAATGGAAAATTGAAAAACAAAGTTACACAATGGATGAAGATTATGGAATAAAGGTTGTAAAATGGATGAAAACTAAGGAAAAAGTCTTAAAATGAACTTTTATTGCAAAGAAGGTTGCACATAATTGACAAAAAATCACACAATGATTATAAATTTATAATGTTGAAAATTTGAAGATGTAAAGAGGATGAAAAGTTGAGGACTTATGATGAATAGGCATATTCATCCATTATGCAACCTTCAAAATATTTTCCAACATCCCCAAATGATGTTGAAGAAATGTAGCCAAGTTCTTAAGCTAGATGGCCCTAATTCCCCTTCTTTTTAGAAAACTTGGCTTGAATTATTTTTCCATGGGCATCTTAAGCAATATACATCCCTAAACACTAATTATATTCCCCTAGCAATTTGGCATGTGAACGGTGTTAAGTTGCATAGGAAAGGTAAATAATGTTCTTCAACACATTACAAAACTAAAGAATAGTTTGGGAACATTGGTTATGTTGCCCATGCAAGACCAACCAATGTATTTCTTGGATGAAAGTCATCTAATAAAATAATATGATCATAAATGCTTTTTGAACCATAAACAACCCCATGGGAAGAATTTTTTAAAACCATTGTGTCACAATTTAATATTTAAAATACTAGTATGGACAATGTTGTTGGCCTAAGTGTGAACTCGTTACCCAACTGAATTTTTCTTCTAAAACTAGTTTATGTGGTTTTGTTAAATTTCCAATGACAAAATTTATTCAAAATTCAATATCTCCCACATCAAACGTTTAGAAACTATGAAATCACGTCCAAGAAATCCCCCTCATCGAGAGCTTTCCAATGACTATTACTACTTGAGCAATTGTATTGATTAGCTACACATTCATTGTTACTAATTGGCTACCCATAGTGATTAGCTCACATGTGAGCATATAGATCCTTCCTTATTGTATAATGTAAAATAATTATTGTTTATGTGTGGGGGAGGGGCAAAAATTCAACATTACATTTGGATGTAATAAATATTGATATCAAGCAAATACAATGTAGCGGTAGAGTTGCTCTAAAGGGCCCAAGATAAGGCAACAATTGAACTCACTCACCCCATTTTGGGAATTTTCCCCACCTTGGGGTTTTACCATTCATAAAACATGAGGCCAAGGTTATATGAACATAATCTAAATTTTGAAACAAACAATAGATGATGATCATGTAAAATTATAGAAGGCACAAAAGACAAGTAGTGACTCTATTAGATTATAGATAGCTAAATGGATAGGTGATTGATGACAACATTGGGATATGTAATTGCTGATGGCACTAAGCTGACAAGCCAGATCATGCAATTTTAAATTTACATAAACACTTACTTTGGTTTATGGATGTGTGCTTGACAAAATTCAAGTGTGCAAGACATGCTTGTTTGAATGGGAGGTGTCAAAATACATAGGGACGTATTTGCAAAACATTAAACATTTTATCCAAATACATAGCAATTGGTATATATGGTATATATGCTTTGCAAAAGTTTAATCTTCTACTGACCCTTTGCATTTTCATGTGGTCTGATACAAGGCACTGCAGCAGCTCTGTTTGGATGCATTGTTTGAATCTCACAGAGTTGATGAGAGCTTGGTTGAAAGAGCAAAACAAATGTTAACAACAAATGTGTGCATAACACATGTTGCATATATTTTTTCTTCTCTACTTGCACACACTCATGTGGATTATGTTCAAAGAATAGAGTTATCCTTAAAGTCAATCTCTGTTTCACCCCCTATCTCCTCTGCTTCCCCCCCTCCTATCTCCTCCTTCAGTGGTATCTGTAAAGTAAGCAAAATTTATTAAATCTAGGGATGAAATGCTGAAACTCAGCATTTAATGCACGAGGTTCAAGAGTAATTATAATAGTTGTTCAGGTAGGAGCAGTGAAAATATATGTAGCAGGAGTGCAGGCGCTCGGGAAAAATGAAACACAGGATGAAACTTAGTTTACCACCAAAATTGGTGGAAAAACTAGTTTGGGTCCCAGTTGTTTCCTTTTGTAAAATTTTCATTCTCAGTTTCGCGTTTGATGGCCTTTTATGCCAAAACTGGCTGTTCTCGCCTCGTAATCGCCTGACTTTGACTTTACTGATAACTCTAATATACAGAAACAGAGGGAGCAGTGCGCATGGCAGCTGTTTTTTTTAGGCACTCCAATTGCAACAACAGTTGCAAAGGATTGAACATCATGTTTCAGAGCAAAGAAAGTAGCAAACAGGAACAGATACATGATTCTAATTTTATTTGCTTTGGGTGTTCAGGTAACTAACTAACCACTCTGCACTGGCTCTGTATCTATGAAATGTAGAGATTTTTGGGAACTTGTAATTTGACATTTAATCAAATACGTGGTGTGGTTGCAATTCTTATATGAAATGAAGAAAGGGAAGGAGGTAGAACATAGTTATGGGTTTGGGTTTAGGGTTCCTGGAGGTAACAACAACAAGAAAGGAGTACACCCCCAACTAAATGGTACCAACCTTGCAGTGTTACGCTTCTTGGAGTGGAAGAGTATATATCGGTGTACACTAGTCTTAAAGAATTCATTGGAAGGTTTAACACCAGGGTTGGCCGGTTCCAGGTAACTAGACTGCGAGTTCAGCCTCTTGACAAAACCTGAACTTGAATTGGACTGTGCAATGAGTTTCTTGTCGTTATCGGCCTTGCCTACCAAGGCAAGGATATTGTGTTTAGATTCATTATAGAGTACAGTAGCTTAAGTGATTTTGGCCCCTAAGTAATAGGTCTATTTTTATATGAGGATTCTTGAAAGATGATATTTTGGATTGTGTTGAAACTTGAGGTTAGTTACAGAGTTATAATATCTTGACGGATTTTTGTTTCTTTTGGAGGATTTTTTGAAGATTATATTTTTGCATGGTGAAATATTTGAGTTTCTGTAATTCTTCTTTTGCCTTAAGATATTTTTTAATGTAAATGGCAAGGCCACAGTGCAACACACCCCTTGTTAGAATCTGCATCAGAATGTTGCTGCTTCTACACATGTTTTGGTCCTCTAGGTAAGCAATTGGTATTTTGCTTGTTGGCCTTAGCTACCAAGGCAAGGATATTGTGTTTAGATTCATTATAGAGTATAGTAGCTTAAGGGATTTTGGCCCCTAGGTAATAGGTCTATTTTGTTATGAGGATTCTTGAAAGATGATATTTTGGCTTGTGTTGAAACTTGAGATTAGTTATAGAGTTATACTATCTTGAAGGATTTTGGTTTCTTTTAGAGGATTTTTTGAAGATTATATTTTTGGATGGTGAAATATTTGAGTTTCCATAATTCTTCTTTTGCCTTAAGATACTTTTTAATGTAAATGGCAAGGCCACAGTATGACACACCCCTTGTTCCCCAAAAGATGAGATGCAAGGTTGGTACCATTTAGTTGGTGGCCACTTGTGATTGGTCACACAACATGGGTGCTACCCAGGTTTCAGATCTTGTGATATGTGTAGTGCAGGTGGAATTGAACTAGGTTTGAAATTCTTTTTAAAAAATGTTAGAACCAGAGATTAGGAATTTTCACCCTAAACCCTACTTCACACTTGAAGGTTCCATCAAATTTAAAGTTACTTAGAACTGCCAAGTATGTCACACTCAAACAGAAGGTGCAGGTATGGAATGTCCAAAACTGGGGATGAAACTCCTGTGAGGGACCAATTGAAGTGAGAAAACTAGTTTGGTCCCCTGTTTTTCTCTCTGTGTGTTCTGTTTCCATCTTGACTTCTCATTTAGTCCTCAGTTTCACCCAATATTGGGCCCCAAAGTCCTGGTTTGAGGTATTTTACAGATAAATCTGTTGTTATTATTATTTTTTTCACGTATTAGAGATATCTGTAAAGTGAGGAAAAGAAAGCACCAGTACCCTGAGTTTGGTCATACACAGGGTGAGATTTTAAAAAAAAAATTGCAAAAAACTACATTAGCATTCAAGGGAGGGTGAAACTCAGGAAACCATCAATTTTGAAAAGACAGCACCAGTACCCTGAGTTTGGTGATACACAGGGTGAGATTAAAAAAGAACTTGCAAAAAACTACATTAACATTCAAGGGAGGGTGAAACTCAGGAAACCATCAAATTTTTGATGGTTTCCTGAGTTTCACCCTGTCTTTCTTCTTTTCCTGAGCGCCTCCACTGATGCTACATAGATTTTCACTGCTCCTACCTGTATAGCTACTATAAATTCTCCCGACCTTGTGCATTAAATGCTCAGATTGAGCATTTCGTACTGAGTTTTAGCATTTCATACTGAGATTTAATAAAATTTCATTCTTTTGCGGATACCACTAAAAGAGGGATTGAGGGGTGAAAGGAGGCCCAAAGACAGGGTGAAGACAGGGTGACTTTGCTTATTTCTCTATTGGAGTGCAGGAGATAGTGTATTCAAATTATTTTTCCATGCCCTAATTGCAGTCATCCCTAATGGAGATAAGAAGGAAAGTTTACTCAGGGTAACTGGGGTTCCCCACCATTGTTTACATCACAAGTGGAACTAGCAGAATCAAGTGGAACCAGCAGATGACCATCTACTCAACCTAAGAAAAAGTCTTTAACAAAAAATACCTCAATATAAACATATACCAAAACCATGTACATACGTATGATCAAGACGGTATAATACGAGTATGCCCAAGGAAAAAAAGACCCCAGAAAAAAATAAAAATAAAAATGGACTAGAGGTAGAAAATACCGTATATATACCGTATATAGTACATATCTACAGAGAGATACCATAGGTACTAGGCCTGTTGCCCTATTGAGGAAGTCTGGCCCACGTACGGTATAAATCACGGGCAAGTAGGCGCCGTTGCCGAGCCGGCCGCCCCAAATCACGGGTGTGGACTCTTGTACCGGGCTAAAAGGGGGGCGGAGGGGTGGGGGGGTGTGTGGGAGTGACGCAAACCAACCCCCCAAAATAGCAGGTCTTCTTTTGCGGACATTATTACCCTTTCTTTTGTAGGGTCCACTACTTCCAGTTATGTAAAAGAACGAGAAATCTTTTCACAATTATATAAATATAAATAAAGAGAATAATAATAATAATAATA
>Ga0116229_10002544_pt1 | contig 29576 bp, 21 predicted proteins | sample S1TSphgellanicum_3_FD_87313 | JGI IMG/M metagenome (GOLD analysis project Ga0116229, IMG submission 87313) | Host-associated microbial communities from peat moss isolated from Minnesota, USA - S1T2_Fc - Sphagnum magellanicum MG | ecosystem: Host-associated > Plants > Peat moss > Unclassified...
GTCTTTCTTTGTTTCTTTGTCTAGTCTTTGTTGTGGGGTCTGTTGCTAGCCAGTAGTATGGCTGAGTCTTCCTGTTGCTTCCGGAATTGCAGCAGAAACTCAGTTCACAGGATGGTGCTTGTCGCCGGCCTTTACCCACTGTAGAGAGCTGATGAAGTCAGTGGGGAAGTTGTGATAGTTAAGTCACTATCATACATACTACTGTTGATGGTCCCTGAACAGGTGTGAGACTGGCACTTTTGTTCATACTGCTAGTGTGTTTTTTTAATTTTTTGTTTTGTTTTTTGTCTCCCCTTGTTTGGTTCTTTCTGTGGCTTCCTGAGGAAGTGTTAGCCTTGCTGTTTCTTCTTCATCATGAGAACAGAGATTTCTCTATTCTTATGAAAGATATTAAGTTCACTGTCTTTGTTTCTTCATTGAAAGAATTTCAATCCACAGTTTATTTGGATGAGGTTGTAACACATTCACTCCTTGGTCTTCGTTTGCTCCACCTATGTTCATGCCCAATGTGAGATTATAAGGAGAGACCATTTATTTCACCAAAAACATCTTCAATTTCATCTCAATGTATCAGGAAACAGGCACTATATACTCAATTAAGCAGAATTCAGAGAAATGTTCAATCTGCTTAATTCAGAGACACACTCAGAGGTGTGTGTGCACCTTGACAGATACAAGGACTACCAACTGTATAAATAAGATCTGAATGGCTCAATTTCTTTCGTGGGTGCAAACCAAATTAAGGTCTGAATCTGACATGTAGAGGCATATAACAACACATAATTGGATGGAAACTAAGCTGTAGAAGGGAAGAGGAATCAGAGCTTTTGAGCAAGGTCAGTTGGGTTGCTTGCTCTTCACAAGGCTTCACCATTCTTGTGCAGTTCCTTGGATTTTCTGTGTTCTCCTGGTCCTGTTTTATGGACCATCTGACAGTGGATAAGCAGTGATGCTCTGGCTGCAATCACAGATGTTTTGATATAGAATGTATTAGAAAACTGGTAAGTCCAATTGGAGTCTGTCAAATATTTCTATGGGTTTTGGCACAACTTATCTATAAGATTGTAGAGGGAAAATTGTCTGTTTGCAATTGCAGTAGACTCTGTTGCATGAGCTTGTAATCTATTTGCAACGACTCCTTGTTTTCCATTTCTTCGCCTAGATTCACAGTCATGGCAATATCATGAGAATCCAATAGGGAGAGACTATTCATGGTACTATAGAATGCCCCAACTTCCTCACAAAGCACCTATAGAGTAGGAAGTTAGAAGGAAGTTTGTTTAAGAACATTAGGAACATAGTTTTTTTTTTAAATTGTTTTTTCCTTTGTGTTTCCTTCTTGTTGTCATGAATTCCTCACTTAAACATATCTTAGCGGTGCAAAAAAATCATTTGTGTCCTAAGTCTGGAAAGCCCTTGAGCCGTTGTAGTTTCTATGCATTTCTTTTCTGTTCACTCTAATTGCTCTTTGGCTACCAATTTTCTTAAAATCTTATGTGGAACTTCTAGATGTTATTGAGGTAGTACAGGTTTTGTACTGGTGTGCATTCGGTTTCCTTTCCATCTGTCTCTTCTAGGATTCATTAATTCCTATTTACATCAAGTTGGCTTTCACTACATAATTGCAGATGGTAATGTTTATGTTCAAAGGTAATATAATACTTCCTTTAGCATTCTTGTTTTGTATGTCAATGGTGCCCTTTTAATGTGCAATAATCCTTCTTTTTTACAACATACTAAGGTTGAATTAAAATCAGCTTTTGCAATGACTGATCATGGATCTATTCATCACTTGTTGGACATTCAAATCCTTTCGAATTGCTAAGCCAATATTTTATTCCTCACTTAAGCACACTATGTTAAAGCAAATTTTGACTCATTTGGCATGCATCTTTGCAAACTTATTGCCATTCCCTTGAAAATGAATTTACATCTTTCAAAAACTCAATCACTTCACACTCCTGACAAAGTGGTGGCCATGTCTTATGTTCCATATCAACAAGTTATTGGTTCCTTCACTTATGCTATGGTGTGTATTTGGCCTAATTTAATGTTGACAATGGGGGTAGACTCTTAGCATTCTTCAAATCTAAGACCAACTCATTGATGTGTAGTTAAACAAATTTTCAAATACATACAAAGAATAAAAGCCCGTGATTTTTTATATTCTTCACATGCAAACATCAAAACCGCATAAAAAAATTGTCCGTAGTTGTTTTAAACATGCAAAAGGACCTTGAAACATTATCAATTTGTATCAAGTTTGAAACATTGAAACTTTGCAAGTAATCGAACATAAAAAAGAAAACAAATTGACCAAAAAATGTATTATGCTCCCCTTGTCATGTTTCAAAGATTAAAAAAATTAGAATTTAAAACATTATCCACACATAATGTGGCTCCTTTTATTATGTTTGCACTTAGCTTGAATATTCATAAACTTTGAATTGGGTTGAAATCTTTTCAAAATTAACACCCATCATAACATTTTCTCATACATAGTCCAAGTTGAAGTCATCCATACAACCATGTGTAAGTTAATTGATTATCTAAAGTTCATTAATGGTTAGATTTCAAGGAATAATTCATTGTGAATACATAGCTGTTTATATCAAGGCAAACCACAATCCATCAATTGTTCCACATATTCCATGTCTTGTTTGTGATTTTTATAAATAGGCCATCAATTGCTCCATGTATTCCATCTATTATTTGCAAATTTTTACTTTTATTGTAACTTATTGGGCACATTAAGGAGAATCTTGAATTTCAATGGTTTTTTTTCATGAAAAAAGGTAACTAAATAATAAATAATCATAAATGTGCTTAGTAGACTTCAAAATAACTTTACAACACCAAGAATAAGTAGTTTTCCTTAGGAACACATAAATAAAATCCAACAATAAAACAAAAAATGTAGCACATAAATAGGTTCACATGACCAAGATTGCAATTTGTTACATAGCCATGAAATTTCATGTACTATGAAATCAAAATAGTGATTGAGTACCACAATCTTTTAGGGTCCTTGCTCACATTCCAGCTGGTAGTAGGTGTAGGTACCAGGGTCCAGGACCATCTAGAAGAATATGTGCAAGCTGGTGATGAACTTATCATCACAATAAGTTGACAAACAGGCCAATGGTACCAAGTTTATGACAGAAAGAATGTACAGTACACCTCCTGTTCCAGGTCTTTGAAAATCTAACCTTTCACAGAACCAAATTTTGATGAGCAAATAAGGTTGACAAATTATGCCAAATGACAGTGAACGAACTACCACTAAGACAGCAAGCTGAGATTTGGTGGCAGAACCTTTCAAGATCAAGAGAAACAAGGAGGAGACTTTTAAGAGGTAAGTTATTATACCATTCATGGGTCATATGACTTTATAATCAGCAGGTTCACCCACACATACCCCCTCTTATTTGGGCCTCTTCCAGTCTTCATCACATTCAGAAGTCATCATCCATTCATGTATCCCCCCTATCCACTAAATAAATAATTGTTGTTGTGCATCGAACAATTGTCATCCTTTCTCAGTCATAGATCTCTTTGAATGGACCACAATGTGGATCTTATTCTTAGGGATGGTTTAGAAATATGAAGAATTTTGCCACATGTTCAAGGGTGGACATGAGCGGTGCTTCTTGGGTCATGACTTTGATCCCAAGTTAGTCCCAAAGTTGGGTAGGGGGAAAAACAATTAAGCTGGTTATCCTTTTGTGGTTGGAATCAAAAGTGGAGAATCAACCAAGGCAGTTCCTTTGAGAGATGGTTTGGAGAAGTAAGGATGGAAAAAGTTTTTTCCCCAAGACAAGAAATTAGAGCTAGACACCTACCTTTTTTGGTGTCTTTTTTGTAGTTTCCCATTACAACATTATGCATTAGTAAGCAATAAAATGCACAATTAAACAAGAACTAAAGCTGGCAGAAAGAACATAAGGTTGGCAAAATAGGGATACTAGTTTTGGTCGCCATCTCTCTACACAGGCAAGACAACTGAGCTTTGTTGCTTCAGCAAAATATCAGAGTCCTGTAGAACAAAACTTTTACAGCATTGCTGGCACGGGTATGGAGAGACCCGTGTGTGCCATGCACTACTATTATTCCTGGAGTCTTGTGTAAATTGACTTCACGTCATGTGACAGAGCATTTGTTTTGTGTGTACATGATGCATAAGATCAGGTGTTAAAATTCAACACGCTCTGACTTTCATGAATGCTGGCTATATGTTCCCATCCCCCGGTGGGGAATGTAAGTTATAAGTACCTCATCCACAACTGCATGACAACAACAACAAAGGATCTTGCTCAACAAGTTTCCACAACTGGGTTCTGACTTCTACTACAACCGCCCATGTTTTCATTGATTGGGCGCCAGATACTTGCTGTCATGATGCTAACCTTGTGTCATCTCCACCAAAACCCCCTATTGGGGGGCCTCTTCTATGGTTTCAAGTTACGTCTAACATAGAGTGTTTAATTATTTCCTCATTCATGAATCTCACCTATGAACATCAAAAAATTTCTAGTATAAAATGAGGGCTTATTTGAATGTCACCATCTGGGTCAATCATTGTAACAAGCTTGTTGAGTCGAACGAACACAATCATTTTCTTTTATTGACCCTTTTGAAGATCATTATATCATCATATCACACAAATAAGAACCCAATACTTCAAGGCTTAAAGGGAGCCTCTCACAAGCTTTTATAATTTCCATAGAAATTTCTTTGATATCATTTGTCACATGATTTGCATGTTTGAATGCATGGAACATGAAGAGTTCCCTTGCTTATTCTTCCTCCAACAATGCCATGTCCATTTTTGCGGACTCCTTTACATGATATTTCAAGATTTGTAAATTTCGACAATTTACAAGTATTTTGCTCTTGCAATCTATATTAGTGACATCCTTGTCAATAAGAAGTTGCAGCAAGGCTCCAAGGTTTTCCATCTTATCAACATCATCCACAATCACCAAATATTTTTTTTATATCATGCATTGCTTGATTTGATCAAAGTCTTCTTTATTCAAGTCTTCATCCTTGCATAATGCTTTATCACACAAATCATGTAGAAGTTGTTTTTTGATATTTTTGATGTCTTTTGATTTCACATCCTCCAAGAAGCTAGATTTGTCATATTGGTTGTGGAACAAATGATACACTTTTTTACTCAAGGTGGTTTTCCTAATCCCACCCATTCCAATTAATGCAACAATAGATTCCTTTTGAAACAAACAATTTATAACGTTTGTTTTATCTTCCAATGCCACCTCATAACATGGCAAAGGTGGCATAAGTCTTGTGTTTTGTTTCTACCAAAGTTCATAAACAAATAATTTGTTATTTTTAGTAATGGATCATATAACCCTAACAAATATGGCATGCAATTTACGTGATATGATATAATGTCATAATAAAATTATATGAACATACAAAATTCCAAGAGGTAAAATCAATGTTATTTATCTTCATAAATTTTTTCAAATGTTCCAATAATATGGAATAGCTTGGATGGTCTTTTGTTGGTGGCTTGCAAATTCTCAAATGATTAGCATCTTTGACTTTGTGATGGTTATTGTCTGACAATCGAGTAGCTAAAGCCATTGGCACTAAAATTCCTTATACATGTGCAAAAATTATTTTAGTTGAACAAAGAAGGGAAGATCTAAAACAATTTCACAACTAATCTTTGTAGTTTCAAAAGTTATTGAACAAATCAACATAAGTTTTATAACATAAAAAATGTTCAACCATGGAACTTAGTTGGATAATCAATATGTTTAAATGAAAATCTTACCCATTTATTGTCAATAGGTAATCCTTCACCAAATGCATAGATGTTGAAGTCTTTGCAAATAGCTTTATTAAAGTCCACTGAAAGTTGTTCCATTTTTGGGTTCAAATATTTCATATTTTTCAAAATACATGATTGGGTTATATCTTTAGCAATTTGTTGACATTGCCATTTGAAATATTTTGATAAATATTAAGTACCACCAATATGTGATACATTATAAAACACCACACCTTTAAAATTGTTCAAAAACAATTCATAATATTTTTGTATTTCAAAATCTAAATCATTCATTGGCCTTTGATACACATGTTTGTGGGCTTCAACTACCAAGCTTTTGAATACAATACCTTCGAAACTATAAGCAACAATCGCCATTGGTTTGTCCCAAAACATTTGATAACTACAAAATGCACCAAAATGCACCAAAATCCATCATTAACATTTTATATGTTAATGTACACATGTTCAGAAAATCACAACATCATATATTGTATTTGGTGCAATTTGTTAAAATTTAATAGAACAACCTAAACCATAAGTCAATAACAAATTTGTTTGTAGGTGTTTTTCCATTTTTCATATGTCTTCATTAATGTACTTATAAAATGTTCCAACCATGTTTGGGTTAATAAGTTATTACGCACAAGCATGTAAGCGTTTACTTCCATGTGTTTGTGTACAAATTATCTTTTATGTGTTACATTGAAAAATATATTCAAATCAGAAGTAAGATATATAATTTTTGAAATTAAATCTAATTACAAAGTGGATTCAATTTTTGTAAATTATATATGTAATTGAACTTAGTTTGATTACCAAAGATGAAACTTCAAAAAATTCCCATCACAAATTGCCACTATAACCAAATTGGTTTCCCATGGCTCGATAATGAAAACACATATTTTGTTAATGATTTATTTTCAACATGAGAATTAACATGAAAGCCCCATTTCATGTTCTCCTCAATGAATTTGAAATTTCCACAATGTTCAAGTTTTGGTGTGTACCACAATAATGCCCCACATGAAAAATTTATTCAAAGATGTCAAAATACAAGTAATTATATTTAATTGAAACACATGGCAAGGAGTAAGATCTCCATAAATAAGGAGATAGTCACACCTTGAATTTATAACCAAACTTTGAATGAGGTTCTTGCCAATTTCAATCACATTATTGTGGACACTTGCCACAACATTAGAATCATATGACAATGACAAAATTCTAACATTAGCATTCAAGTCCTTTGGGATCCACATTTGTGACCAACATATGCATTTTTCTCTACCATCAATGGATTGTGTTGTCCATGTTTCCTTCCATTCATCATTAATACCATAAGCAATCCCATGGAAAAAACTTATGGTCAAATTCGGATTCTTTGAAGTGCAATCGAGATTTAAATCATGCATTGGATATCTTTACAAAGGAAAAGAAAAAGAAATGTCAAAAAGATTCATCAAATAAGTCTTGAAAATAACCTTATCATACATAATGTTAAAGAAATGCAAGATTCATCAAGTGTACAATCATGATATTTAATATAGTTAATTGAAAATGTGAACTAGAACAAGACAATAATCTATCAATTAAACAATAACATATTCATCTTGCAACATCATTTAAATTTAACTTTTGAATCTACAACAAAATTTACAATTTTTTGGGCTTGTTAGTTTCCTCTCTAAAAATAAAGAGTCATAAAAAAAGATTATTTACATGCAAAGTGAATTTCAAAATATGATTCAAAAATTGAATATCATCACATAATTTTATGATGGCATATATGCCATTAAATTTAAGAACTAATGATAAGATTGGAATCTTCAAAATTTGGATTCTTTAATTAAAACTATTTGCTATAGTTGATTTTCATTTTGTTATGTTTTTTTCAAATTCTAACCACCAAGGGCTCCAATTCCTAAGCAACAGGGACACAATCACAAGAGAATTCTTTAATAATTATTATGTTGGATTTAGACCATTCTAAAGTTATTCACAATCTACATTGAAAGTTGCAAACCTTATACATTCTTATGTGAACATAGTCAATGCCAATTGACAAATTTTCCTTTCACCAATTCTACTTGTTATAGCAAAGTGAGTCCCAAATGTAAGAGTTTGTTTTGATATCACTTCACTTCATATTGATTGATTTTAAATGATGGAATGAAAAGCAAGCAAAATGATTGTATGCAACAAGGAAGCTCATAAACTAATACCAAATTTCAACATGTAGCTTCGAAAAGTCCAAGAAAAGACTTGTGCAAAACAAATTCAATCATAAAATCAAGATGATTCACCACACTGTTGCCTTGTATAGAGATTGAACGAGTAGTTTCACCCAAGACCAAAGGTGTGTTGTTCACACCATGGTTTCGCCTAACATCTCCTTTTCTTTTTTTTGTTGGCCCTTGTGAAACATCAACACCTTTCCCTCACAATGAGAGAATGAATTTTCCATACCTCTCACTAGTCAAATCTATTCATTAACTCCTCTCCTCTCCTCTATATGTTTCCTCTTCACATTTTGCTCTCCAAAAACCTGCTAGAAGTCCTTTGCCCTCTCAAAAGCATACACATGTTATAAAGTGTCTCCATCACAAAACACATTCACACAACCTGATTTTTTCGCTATCTCTCTGGGAATATCAATTCCTTTTCCCTTAATTTTCTCCCAGAAATTCACACACTCTTCTCTTACTGCTTCACTTATCCTCTGCCTCTTCATGAACTCTTCTTCTCACATATCTTTCTTCTTTGTTTTCTCCTCTCCTAGAACTTCCTACAAGGATTGTGCCACGACTGATGACAGAGTACGGGGGCGCTTTGCTGATCCCGGGCCCCATCACTAATTTGTCTTAGACACAAGTCTATTTCCTTCTCAGAATGGAGGATACAGTTTGCTATTTAACGTTGATTGGTAAACAACATGCTTTACTGTTCCGTCCAGGCTCCATTATTGTGACGATGCTTGTTTAAAACGGTTTCGTGTCTGCTGATTTCACCCAGTGTCCCTATGGAGCTTTATTGCAGAGATCATGTTGCAGGGAAAATAATCTTTACTTGCTGAAGGTGGTGACTACGATTCTAGTAGCTTGAGGGAGAAGGAAGCTACATGGAGGATGTAACAAATAAATTCAGAGTGGAAAAAAAGTATGTTGTAGAGAGGCAGATATGGTGGAGATATGTGTGGCCATGGGTAAACCCAGCACCATATTATACGCTGGTACCATGGTAGAAACCTAAAAATTTCTTTGGTTGCTTCTAATTATTATAACTATCCCCTTCTCAAGACTATTTCAAGGCCAGTGGTTGTTTTGGGGGGTGGGAGGGGGGCTGGGGCGTTGGGTTTTGTTGTGTTTTTTTAACTTTCTCAAAATTTCCCATTTTTGTAAACTGAAAAATATGATTTCGACACATATGAAGGACTTTTGTAAAGAAAAAAATACCTTAAATTTGCCAGATTTTGAAAAGATTAAATTGCCAGATCTCTACGATAGGTTCCAGCAGGTAGCCAAAATATAAAAGGATACAAAAAACTTTCTATTTTAATTCCTGGTCTACAGCCAAATTTGGCTAAATCTTCTTGCACAGACAATCACCAGTTTGGCTACACAACACAATTGGAAAGAATACCCTGGATTCAATGGCCTTGGAAGTTCAAATTTAACGTTTGCCACATTGGATATAGCCACTAAGAGGCCTCACTGAAAAAAAAAAAACAAAAAAAAGAATGTTTCCCAGGTAGGTGAGAGTTCACTCTGGCCGACATGTAGGCACCATGCACTCTAAGGAGCATTGAGAAACATTTTGTGAAGGTAATGGGTCTTTGCTTTTACTGAAATGATGCAAAAACCTAGGGGGAAACAAAATGCCATCCTAAACCGTAAACCCTAAGCCTGGATTAAAAAATATGCTCTAGAAGGTTACCTCCAGATACATTGTAAAATTGACGGGCTGTACAAAAATGTTGGATCCACTGACTGAGACAAAAGCGTGGAAATTTTGGAAGTATACACTTCAAACACACACATATGATGATATGTATGCTTGGTCCCACGCCCTTGGACTGCGTGGGTGAAGCATAGAACCATGGGTTTGAAATGTGTGAATGTACCTCGTATTATATGAGGGTAGATGCTCCCAGCTTTAGAAGCATATATACCTGACTATTTCAACTTTGGTTGTACGCCAAGAAACACAGGGAATCTTGAAGGCTGGTCCCGCTACCTTCACAATTTGGAGGGAAAGTCTACTCATGACGTGTGGGTAGAGAAAAACGCAATCTCCAAGGACACCTAGGTGTATATGTAGATCATTCTTGGGGCGGTATCAGAGCCTGCAACCAGCTGCTTCCGGATTTCACCGCGGCTCTTAAGGCTCCTAATCGCGGTTCTCAGAAAACACCAAACACCGAGTTTTTTCTGATACATAGCCCATTGTCCACAAACACAATTTGAGAACGTCAAATAAGCACTACTGGTTCTTCGGTGAAACCTGCTGGCAGTTCTTGAAGGTTTGAAATATCCTGAACCGGAGTTTCTCCGATTTTGAAATGTTTGAAAAATACGGCGGTTGTTTTTATAAAAGAAAGTCAAGTATGGCCCCCAACACTGAGATAGACTTACGACTGACACGATTGGGAGCAATGGGTGGTTCCTGGGCCTCACACATTTTCAACAGAAATGATTTGTGGATGTGTTGAAAAAGCAGGCTTTGGTGAGCACAACACACAAGTCACTTCGCTGGGAATCAATTGCTGCGATCCAGTCCATTGCTTGCGGAGTCCAGATTGAAGATTCATTGAATCAGTGACGCAGTCAGGTACCAAAAAGATACTTACTGTCGCCGATCCATTCTCGACTCACTCAAGATCAAAAGTTAGTTACTAGTGGCTTTTATAAAAGCTTTTTGAAAAGAGATGATGGCAGTGCCAAGTGACAGGAGGGAGTTGCAACCATATAAGCTCCCAATAGCTGGAATTTTATGACATTTTCAAAATCCGACTTGCTAGAGTTGTGGGGGACTTCAATTTGAATCTTCTGGTACTAAAAATGTGTAATGTGGGTGAGAAATGAAATATCCTCACCAGTGAATTTAGGTGCAATTTTATGAAATATGGCTAACTTTCAAATTTTGGTGTTTTTGAAGCATTTGATTTATCTACCATAGTGAAATGATCCCAAAAAAATTGTAGTAGATGGAAGGTGGTGGGCATTTGATGTCGGTGGCAAAAGAAATTCAACATTTGGACTCAAAATTTGCACATACAATGTCATTTACAAACAAGCCCAAAAAAAAAAGCAAGCTATTTTTACTGTTCTAGGGCATGTTGTTGAGGCCCAGCCAGCGCCTCCCAGAATCCTCGTGCCAACTTCACCTTCAAAACTGGAGATCTTTTTTGTAGTGGCTACAGGAGTCACATTAAATATAGCTTTTCTGCCACCAATTGGCGATACATGCAAAAGTCATGTGAATGTACATAGCCACTATGACAAAATTTATCATCAACTTATGGCCACACAAGTAAAATTTCCAAGGGAATCTCTGGCCACAGAAGCAGCTCACAGCTTAAGGCACGCTTTACTTAGGAGACAAAGGCCCAAAACACTTGGGGCCAACTTTGAGCATTTTGGGCTTTTTGTTGGCCACTCCCAACTTACTAATAAATGCTGGAACAGTGGCCCCAAGGGTTGCAAATTGGCTTCCCAAATTCGATGGTATCCTTTTTTCAGCCTTGGGGTCAATACAAGGCTATAAAGTTCAACATCTAATAGTAACTTGGGGCTGATTAAAAATATTTTTTCCATTTCGGCCTTGACTCCTAGTGTAAAGCCCTTGAGGCCAATTTCAACTTTTGCACCAATAGGAATGCTTGATTTGAGTTGAACATTGGCCCTGACTCCTAGTGTAAAGCTGGCCTAAGATTGCATTTACGAAATTTACTTCCATTACTCCTTGCAAGAAATATTGACCAATTGCATAGTGTACCTACCATTGCTATGGGTACTTCTTTGCCAAATATTTATGTATTTTAAAAAACAAGGTTCCATAGCTTCAAAATGAATTTTCAAAAATTTCAACAGTTGAGGAAGAAGTATGCAATGTACCCCTTGAGCTGTTATTTGTAATAATAACCCAATGGTTGGGACAATAAAGAATTTTTTAATGAATTGAGAGTTTAATTCTCAATAATTTCAGCAAATATTGATAAAATTTCTCTTTTTTTTTGGGCAAGACCTTTTGAGAATTATTGTGAGCTGACCATCAGTTGTAGGTATGATGTAGAGCTTGGCAACAAAATTACTTGAATGTACTCTATGTACAGCATGAAAGGTGGTTGCTTCCAAGGCTTGTGATAGTGCAACTTCTAGCATGAAAGGTGGTTGCTTCCAGGGCTTGTGATAGTGCAACTTCTGGAGCATCAATGGTGAGGAAAAAAAAAACAATGGACGCTGGGCTAGAGAAAAGGAGACCCTACATGCTGGCAAAATAAAATAAAAATCAAATCAAATCATGGAATATCATTTCCTCCACTATTCTTATGTTTCCTTTGAGTTCAATCTTTACAAGTGATGTGAGATTATTCCTATTTTGTGACATGAAAGTACAAGAATGAATCATTATCCGAATGGATGATGGGTGAAATTGGCTAACAAAATGTAATGTTAGTTGATAGATACAACACGACCCCTAGCAATCTATGTTTATGAATGAAATTGATTTTGATTGATGAATCTAACCCTATTAAGTGGAATGAATCATGTCCAAATGCAAGAACACTAATTTTGATGATTGAGAAATGACCCAACTAGTTGAGAATTTTCCTAATTCATGACTATTCATGGTGTTTCAAGATGAATTTAATTTCATCCATGGAATGTCATCTAAACTTTTATTTCGACCATGAATTCCACTAGAAGAATATATAAACTTTCATTCATAAACTTGTGTCAATGAATTCCAATCAAATTCATGGATGAAATCAAACTTTAAACCATAATTCATGGATGAAATTAAATTCATTTCAAAACATTGTGAATGTTCATCCAATTGTTTCATTCATCAACAAGGAAAACTTTCATCTATTTGGGTCATTTTTCATTCATCAAAATCAATATTCTTGTAGTTGGATATGATTCATACATGGATTTCATCCAATCAATGGGGTTAGTTTTATCCATCATAATTAATTTTATTCATGGAGATAGATTGTTTAGGGTTATGTTCTATCCATCGACACATATTTTAGTTTGCTAGTCAATCCAATGGTTTCTACAACAAGTTGCATGTAAATGAACACAATTGAAATGCAACAATTGAAAGTATTGTGTGCTTTTGAAACATGTCTCAAACAAATACATTACACAAATACATGTTTATAGTAGTGACAAAGGGGCATTAGCCTCACCAAACCTCTAGAAATTTCCAAAACCCGAATAATGGGCTTAAAGCAACGTAACTACCATGTGAGCCCATGAACGTGAATGGCAAACGTGTGAACATGAGCTATGAACATGTGAGCTTGACTTCGTGAACAAAAGAAAATATTTTATAAAATGTTCTTGCCACGTGGACATAATACTCTTGATGATTCATGAAATTCCTATTGCCACATTAGAAAAATATTGTTGCCACATGGAAAATTTCTTGTGATACTGCAATGATAATTCAACACATCATTTATTTGGTCACCTAAGGGTTGTTTTGGTCATATTATGCTTTCATTTTGTTTTATTACATACAATAATTATGGCTAAAGACCTCACTTCAATAATATTGTAATTAGAATAAGGAACAAAAAATTTGACATTGTTTAAAAAGATTAAAAAATAAGATAATATTATATCAAGTATTGGACACGTTTTCAATACATTTTTAAAAAAAAATTAATCCCAACTCATGGCAAGTACCAAAACTTCGTAATGAAAATTGAGATCATTTATATTGTTTCATGTAATACATATTTACACATTTTTTTGTAAATGTTTGAATGTCATTTCTAGGCATGAATCACTACTTAGAAACTATAACACGATTCAACAAATGACAAACTTCAAAACAACTCCAAGTTGGGAAATGAATGAAAATTTCAAACTCCCCACAAAACATGACATCTTGCAATTCATAATACAAGTGTTTGTAAGGCACCCATTTCCTTCATTGACCCAACAAAATAGCAACCACGCTCACAAAACCTAGGCAAATGCAAGTTCAAAAATTCTCAATTTTAACTTCATATTGCCTCCTATTTGTAGGAGCACTAGATAAAATGTTGTTGAATTGTCCATATCCAAGGGCTAAAACCTCCAATGGTGGGTTGACAATTGTTTATAGAAGATGACCAGCTTCCCCACCGACTAGTATGTTGTTTATACATCTTAAATGGGATTGTCTATTGAATAATCTTACCATTGGGCATTATAGGCCATGACACTACACTTATAAACAGTCGATGTAATTGGAACATAATTTTCCCGCCAAATAGACTTCAAGGCTAGATAGATCAACGTTTATTAACAACAAAGCCTACTTCCTTAAAAGATCTCACCTCATTTTGTGTGAGGTTGGTACCCTCTTGCACATGCCAAATTTTTGCTACAATTGGTCTATCCATCACATACCTATGCTTTGATAACCCCCATGCAACAATTCATGTCATTGACAAAAACTAAAACTTGTGGAGCTTAAAAGGTGCACTTGAAAATTGAGATGACGTATTAGAACAAATTGGAACAAGAACACCGATTATAATTGGTTTGGAAATTATCCTCAAAGTGTAATATTGTTTAGAGGATTTTTGTAATGCAGAACATTGAACATGCAAGGTAGGCATAGATCGTTTTATATGCCATACTCCTCCCCACATGTAATTTCGAAAACCTCAACACCTTTGATAGTGAAAACCATGTGATTGTGTCGATCAACATTACTGGATGGTTGTTCATGTCATTTCTTGGTATGTGGGTTAACACATAGATGAAAATAATTGACCCCGTCATGCTTATGTGAATCATTTTCTGATTTTAAAGGCGTTTGCTTTCCATTTGCAAGAACCAAATATCTCCTCATCTTCCAAGTGTGGGATTTTTATTGTGAAGGAAGAGTTAGGAACATAGTTGTGAACTACATTTGCAAGTCATTGGATTAGGTTGTTCAATGCAAAAGAAGCTCATTCATGTTAGGTCCTTGTTTGGAACAACCACCTTTTTTGAATTTGTGGTGCAATGTTAATTGTTTGAAAGCTCAAACATAGTCATTAAATGTTGTAGCATACAAGCAAGCTCTACAATTCCCATATTGTTGAAGCTAAATGTTGTGCACCATTCTAACAAATTACAAATAGGCATGTCCATAAGCTATTCCAATGTGAATTTACATAAACAAGAATAGATGTAAATCAACTTCCTTTTCATATGTCTACTACCATAGGCTCCAATATGCAGTTTTAGAGTGTGGGAGGGACATCAAACTCACATGCCTCATAAATCCTCCCCATTGTTTCACACAAAATTGTCAAAAACTAGGCCAATTCTCCAACTCTTGAACTCTAGCTCCATCAACAACCCAAGGAATACCATTAGCATCTAATGGTTACATACCAAACATTTGTTTCTTCCAATGATATGGCATTCTTGTATTCATAGCATAATGCCTTGTATTGCTTTCACATCTTTGACTTTTTATGTTTCTTTGTGTGATTGTCCATCAATTGACTCTAATGAAAATAATAGGTCTTATTTCTATCAACCATAGGTTTACTTGGCTCATTGAAGCCATACACAATTTGTACTATGTTCCAATTTTGCTTGGGCACCTTTTGCCATGAAATTTGGATGAAAAACACCTTCTTTGACAATTACCTTGTTCAATTTTTGCCAAATAACACTTTGAACTTCTATGTCTTCTGAATGCATGTCACACACTACAATTATCATCATTTTATAGTAAATTGGATCATACATGTGGCAAGTTAAAGCCATCCATCCAACATGTTTGATATGATCAAACATGAGGCAACATGTTTCAAAATCACCCCTAGGTTGCATCCTTTTCACCAAATCACGGCCACTACCATTTCCTTCTGTAAACATCTTGAAGAGGAACATCTTTTTTGTAGACATCTATCTAGGAAAACTATTATCTTGAATGTAATCATAACACTTCTAAACTTCAAAGCTAGAATGTTGTCAATGTATCCTTTGTTATTCGAATGATGTTTAAACAATGCCACTAAGTTTCCTATGTTGGAAGAACACAATGTTGTGAACTTGTCCATCACTTGGTGTAGTTTGTCACCTTTATAAAATTCCACTAGACCTTCACCATCTTCATTGAATAAGTGTTCAACTAGAAGGTTTTGCTTGTTGCCATTTCTGTTGTTAACATCTTGGCTGATGGGGTGTGAAAAACCTCCACATTGAACAAAACATTAACATGTTCAATGACCTTTCTACACCTCCCCTTTGAAATATGATGTTCATATGAACCAAGATGAATTCACTAATAGGAAAAAGCCAAAATGTAACTAATTGATTTGTAGTTACATGTAACTAATTGTCGCTTGTAACTAACTTTTGTTATTTTTGCAATTAAAAATCACATCAAACATTTTTTGTTCACATTTATGATTATGTTGCAACTATTGAATTTTTCATTCTTCCAATGGGATGACTTTTCATATTATTTTCATCTTAAAAGGTCTTTGTATGGCCCATTAGATGCAAAAGTGAGCAAAAACTTGTAATTAATACTTATGTAGTCATTATGTAATCATTAACCCTTATAACATACATTAAGTTTCTATAAGGCAAGTTATGTTTTTTATATTATGATAACTAACAATTATGTATAATAAGCCTTATGAATACATTATGTATTCCAAATCCATTAAAATATGTCTACATGTTGTTCTCATAGATTGGTTAAACATGATTCAGAAAATTATTAATGCATATTAGTTTCGTATTAAGGTATATGAAAGGGTGGTAGAAAATCGATCATCCAAAAAAACATATAGTCATGGCAAATTGTGCTTTATGATTAATATGGATGTTGAGAAATCTAAATTAAACCATTGGATCTTTTGATTTTGAATTTTGATTTGAGCAAAGGACCTTTAAAGTTGAGCATGTGTTTTGTCAAACATTATTAGTTTCACAAAGGGGCCTTTGATTTTCATAATATATAAACCTTTTAATGTTGACTTTCTTTGTAATAATAGAGGACTATTAAACACACAGAAGAACACTCAAAATGTAAAGAATCCAAAAAAATTTAAATTTTACGTCTATTTGGTGTTCATGAATCTTTTATTACATGTAAATGTGATGTAATGCAAATGGTGTCTAAAACAAAGTTGTAGTTTATAATACAAAAGATTAAACCTCAAACTAGTTAACATGTTTTTGGCATGATTTCAAATTGCGATAATTTTTCAAGACAAAATACATAAATTTAATGCAAAAATTTTCATTTTTAGAAAATCATGTTTATTAAAAAAATTATTAACAAAGAACATGTGATATATTGGGGAAACTATAGTAAGTAAAAGTAATAATTAAACAAATATTTTGTTAAAAGTTTCCTTTCTATGAAAAAGTTTTTTTTGGCAAAAGGATTATAACCCTTTGAAACAAGCTAAACATATTGGCTCATTGATTTGTGATTGCAACCCCCCCATGTTTCGTATGAGCACATTGATTCCTATTTACATCAAGTTGGCTTTCACTACAGAATTGCAGATTGTAATGTTTATGTTCAAAGGTAATATAATACTTCCTTTAGCATTCTCATGTGTATGTCGATGATGCCCTTTTAATGTGCAATAATCCTATTTGTTTACAACATATTAAGGTTGAATTAAAATCCGCTTTTGCAAGGACTGATCATGGATCTATTCATCATTTGTTGGACATTCAAATCCTTTTGAATTGCTAAGCCAATATTTTATTCTTCAATTAAACACACTATATTAAAGCAAAATTTGACTCATTTGGCATGCATCTTTGCAAACTTATTGCCATTCCCCTGAAAATGAATTTACATCTTTCAAAAACTCAATCACTTCACACTCCCAAGGAAGTGGAGGCCATGTCTTATGTTCCATATCAACAAGCTATTAGTTTTTTTACTTATGTTATGGTGTGTATTCAGCCTAATTTAATGTTTACAATGGGGGTAGACTCTTAGCATTCTTCAAATCTAAGACCAATTCATTGATGTGTAGTTAAACAAATTTTCAAACACATACAAAGAATAAAAACCCATGGTTTTTTATATTCTTCACGTGCAAACACCAAAACCACATTAAAAAAAATTGTCCATAGTTGTTTTGAACATGCAAAAGGACTCTTGAAACATTATCAATTTGTATCAAGTTTGAAACGTTGAAACTTTGCAAGTAATGGAACCTAAAAAAAAAAAACAAATTGACCAAAAAATGTATTATGCTCTTCTAATGATGTTTCAAAGATAAAAAATTAGAATTTTAAGCATTATCCACACATAATGTGGCTCCTTTTATTATGTTTGCACTTAGCTTGAATATTCATAAACTTTGAATTGGGTTGAAATCTTTTCAAAATTAACACCCATTGTAACATTTTCTCATACATAGTCCAAGTTGAATTCATCCATACAACCATGTCTACGTTAATTGATTGTCTAAAGTTCAATAATGGTTAGATTTCAAGGAATAATTGATTGTGAGTACATAGTTGTTTATATCAAGGCAAATAACAACCCATCAATTGTTCCACATATTCCACATGTTATTTGTGATTTTTATAAATAGGCCATCAATTTCTCCATGTATTCCATCTATTATTTGCAAATTTTTACTCTTATTATAACTTATTGGGCACATTAAGGAGAATCTTGAATTTCAATGGCTTTATTTTTTCATGAAAAAAGTTAACTAAATAATAAATAATTATAAATGTGCTTAGTAGACTTCAAAATAACTTTACAACACCAAGAATAAGTAGTTTTCCTTATGAACACATAAACAGATTCCAACAATAAAACAAAAAATGTAGCACATAAATAGGTTTACATGACCAAGATTGTAATTTGTTACATAGCCATAAAATTTCTCGTACTATGAAATCAAAATAGTGTTTGACATTATTAATCACTCCTCACATTCAACACAACAACCCACATACACTATGATCAAAAAATAGATTGCAACATCATTGTGCAATATGACCAAGCTTATATATATATATATATTTTAAGCTTTAGTGACCAAACATACAACTTAAAATGAGGATTATATAAATAGAACTTAATATGAAACTTCATGTTAAACATGAGATTAGTTTCCAAAAATCAAATTTATAATCACATAAGCACTTGGAAACTATATCACATAGGCAATTAAAAAGAATTTTGCACATTCTAAAGACAATTTATCACATATTCATTCACATTTCATGTTCATCATGGATATCCATGACTCATTCTTTTGAATTGAACATATAAAACATATCAAAATATTAAAAAAAAACTTAACAAGTTAGCAAAAATAGGGTGATGATTTTTGTGTTGCCATGCTAGGTCAAGCTCTTTCTAAGGTTTTAGGGCTATTATCTAGAACAGTTTAACTTCCACAAAACCTGAGAGTTCACTTTTATGTTTGAATTTAAATCTTCATTTTATTCCGGTTGCATCCCCACTATGAAATTTCAAAGACAATATCGTTGTTCCTTTTGTTGTATTCTCCCAAAAGTTAAAGGTAGAAAAAATTCCAATGTTAATTTGAATTCAGGGAAAATTTATGAGTTGTTGATTAGTTAGATTAAGATAAAAAGACATGATATTTCTATTGCGTTTATACAAATCAATCACCCAATTGTTCTAGTGATGAAAATTTCAAAGAATTGGTATATGGGTGGTTTTCTATAATCTTTCGTAGGCTCCTTATTGATTTTGCATAATCTTTCATATGGTCATCCCTAAACAATTCCAAAGACATTTCTAAGTATAACTACTTCATTTCCAAGCCTAACTACTTCACTTCCTTCCCAATAACTACCTCACTTTTTTCCTAATAACTATTTCTTATCCTTATAACTATTTCACCCCTTTTCTTATGCACCAACATGGATATGAAAAGGCAAATTAACATGTGCGTTTTGATGTCTATGATATTCATAATAATTGAAATTAAATTTAACATTGATATAAATAATGATGAATTATTCATAGTCATATGTGAATATAATAAAAAGAAAAATTGTCACTAGTAGTGCGTAGCAACGTGGAGCCCAAGTTCAATATCTTCAACCAAGGACATTAGAATTGATTTTTGAAAATACAATATGATCTTACAATTTCCAGTGATGAATAATTGAAATTGGTATATGGGGGATTTTTTGGATTCTTTCGTATGGTCATCCATGGACCATCCCAAAGAAAATTTTAAAAATAACTACCTCATTTTCAAGCCTAAGTACTTTATTTCTTTCTTAATAACTATTTCTTTTTCCAGTTAACTTGTTTAACAACTATATCTCCCACCTTTCCTAATAACTACCTTCATTTTATAATTATTTCACTCTTTTTCCTTGTCCACCAACATGGATATGAAAAAATAAAAATAAAAATTCATGTCCATGAAATGTATATTAATTTAATTTAAATTTGACATTAACATAAATAATGATGAATTATTGGAAACCATATGAAAACATAAGAAAAACATAAAATAGTTGATCATCACTAGTAGTGCGTAGAAGTGTGGAGCTCAAATTGTCTAAGGAAGAAAGATTCCATACAAGTGGTGGAGCTCAAATTGTCTAGGGAAGAAATATTTTAAACAAGTGGTTTTGAAGGAGGATATAGGAGAACAAAGAAGCCTTCCAAATAAGAGCAAAAGAGAAAGGAGATAGGTAAAAAAGGATATTTAGGTCCATAAGGGGATGTAGGTAATTTGTAGGTAGGTATGTAGGCCTCACATCAATAGACATTAATCATAAACATTTCTACATGTGAATTATAATCAACCATTAAAATTTGATTTTTTTATAGTTAAAGCTTACAGTAAAATTATAGCATGCAACATGGTTGTTACATGGTCATTACAATCATGGATAACAAAGTTTAGAACTAAGTTATTCATCCCATGTCAAGTATTAAACAACACATACAAGTAACAAAACATAACCAATGTTGTGACATTATCAAGTAACATCCATATAGTAGAATTTCACATGGGCACATTTGTAGTTGCGTAGGAACAAAAAGGAGATTAGATCTATCGAAGATTAGAAAATAAAAGTGACATAGTAGTTGGAATGGGTGGTGAAGTTGCCCATGGTTTTTTATTTTCTAGCATGAGATTTTGATTTCAAGCACAAGATTTTTCATTCCAAGCATAAGGTGTGGATTTGTGCAAGTTGAGCATGTTTATTATAAGCTTTCAAGTGCTTTCACCCTCAAATTCAAGCCGCACAAATTGTGTATTCCTTGAAATTGGATGTGAAAGCACTTAAATACTCTTATAATTTGAATTATAACAAACATGCTCAACTTGCATGGGTTCCAAACTTGGGAATCAAAAATCAAATGATGGAAATCACCATGCATTTCAACTTATTATACTAAGTAGAACCAACAAAAAAATATTAATATTTTTTTGGTTCACATGTTCAATGTTCTATTGTTGCATAGCAATTTCGAGCGCACCAATGAAGATATTTACCATCAACAAACTTTTCAATATTGAGTAAGGATGTCATCATTTTTTATTTAAGCTAAAATTAAGGTCAAACCAATCAAACCAGGTGGTAAAACAATGTGATTCCATGTAATGTGTCAAAATGATGCCCATACAATGTTCGTTGAGGAATATTTTGACCACCTTTGAGCTGTAAAATTTTTCTTTTCTTCATGTACGCTTGGAGTCAATGTTGTCATAGTCTTGACATAGAGAGGGAAACAAGAGGGAGATGAGATAGAAAAAAAGGCAAAAAGAGAAAAAAAGGCAGAGAAAAAGAAAGAGAAAGAGAAAGAAAGGGATAGAAAGGAAGGCAAAGAGAGAGGCAAAGATAAAGAGAAAGAAAAAAAGAGATAAATAAAGAAAGAAGGGAAGAAGAAGAAGAAGAAGAAGGGGGGAAAATGCATAATGGAAAGGAAGTTGGTGGGTAAAGGACTAACCATGCGCAACACAAATTTGCTATAGATTGTTGCCCTTTTTTGTTTCTTTTGGGGCTATTTATATTTTACTTAAGAGCTCCGTACATAGGCAAAAAGGCACATAGAAAAACTTGTTAAAGCTTGTAGCCCAATAGACAACATTTTTTCTTAACATGCGCATCCTTTTGCAAGTATTGTAGAAACGTGTGAACAATTAACCAACTGCACCCACCACTCACAATGGTTTGAAGAGTGTTGACACCTTTGCCCACTATGGAAGGTTAGCACAACATTTTGAGCATTGAGGTCATAATTATCCTTGTTTGTTTTAAAGCTTAATTTTTCTATCATCAAATTTTTCCTGCCATTTTACAGTCATCAAAACGTCGACAAATATCACAATAAAATTCCAATATTGTGATGACTTGTATGGATTGTTTTGACACATCTCCACCCCCTCATCCGACGATCCCTAACACATTTATTTTGCCTCATCTAATCTTTTCAATTACACCTAGTTTGTCCACACATTTCACACCTTTTCTACCTCATTAGCCATGGGTCAATCCTCAATCATTTATACTTACACCAAGGGCCCATCCATCCATTAATAGTGTCCGTGTATCCCTTGTCCTGGTTGTGGTTGCTTATATGTAGAAGGAATAGATTTAACACGTCATGCACCACGCACATGCAATCATCAATTTCTAAGGTGTTGATGCCTTTGACATTATTGTATTTTCCTCCTTTAGCTTGGACGTGGATTACATCATTAGATATCGTCCATGCTTTCCACCTTAGTTTACCACGCCCCCATTCATACCATCATATTCCATATGTTATTTGTGTCAAGGTTCAACGTGTTTTGTACATCCCCTTAACTTGGTTGGATGTGGATCCATCCAAGATAGTAGCATGGCATGCATTTTTCCTTTTCCATTCTTGGTATTTGTCATTTTTCATCATGGGGTGGTGAGAAAGGCCACTAAGAGATGTGCACCCATTTATGTCGGTACATGGCAGAAGACTGGGAAACATTACAAGAGGAGTAAACAATTAAAACACATGCATTGGCTTCTCAAAGATCTTTAACGATGGCACCAGATCCTATTCCACCTCCATTAGCACAATTGTGTCACACACGGGCATTTGCTCATGTTGGGGAGTATGTTCGATCAATGCGCACATTGGCTCATAGCACGCCCACGACCCCATTAATTGAGACCATTACGGCTCTTTGACATCTTCTTCCATTGGCTGAAGTTGACTTCTTCCCTTTTGTTGACAATTTTCATCCAAAGATGAATTTTGTTTTAAATAGAAAGACATTTATTTCTATGTTGCCATGTTTTCCACATCTTTCATTCGGCAGTCCTTTGGGTATGGTGTATGAACTTTTGAAGGATTGCTTTGTCGTCGATAATTTTACTAGTGGCTTTGATTTATTTTTTTGAAATGTGTGGGCACATTGTTCGTGGTAATGTTCCTCCATTAGTATCACACCTACTTGTTGCATTGTGACTACTCACTTTGGAAAAATAAGCCGAAGGCATTCAACCCATCGCAATTGGAGAGGTGATTTATTAGTTAGTCGTTTACACACTAACTATTCAATTTAAAGATACATTTGCAGAACATTTTAGTCCCTACCAATTTGGAGTGGTAATCTTAAACGAGTGTGAAACAATGGTTCATGGGGTTAGAGTTATATTCAATCTACATTCAGAGTGGGTGGTATTACAGGTGGATGTTTGAAATACATTTAATTTAATATTTCAAATAATCATTTTTCAGGAGTTGTGGTATTTTACTAGCACCTTGGGTCAACTTTTCCCATTTTTTCGTCAATTTTATGCATGCCCATTTCCACTATATTTCTCAAAGGTTTCTAAGCATGGGGATTTCATTGTCATTTCATCTGAGTCTAGTACACAACAAGGGGATCCTTTAGGAGGAATGTTGTTTACATTAGTTCATCTTTGTGTTCTCCATCCTACTTTAGTGACCCACCTTACTTGTGTTTTTCCTTCATCAACAAATGATAAGCACATAATTAGTCTTGCCTCGGATGTGCTACCTATTATTTTGTAATTACAAGAAAAGTTTGGCGCATTAGGACTTTTAATGCAACCAACAAAGTGTGTCACGTGGTCTCCACATGGGCTAAACTAGTTTATATCATTTATTCTAGGTTTTCTTACACTTGGGTCTGGTCTTCGTATTCTAGGTGCCCTAATGGGTTCTTTGCCATTTTTGGAGTCCTTCATATTAGAGGCACTCTAAGAGAACCTTAGCACAATCACTAACCTTCTTATGCTCGCAAATCCTCAAGTAGCTTTTGTGATGCTTTCACTTTGTTATGCCCAATTGCCGAGCTATTTACAACATATTGTATTTCCATCATTAGGTATCTTGTAGTGTTATATCAAGTTTGATGTTTGTACCATGATTATGTTAAAAAAACTATTAAGGTCAGGATCCTTTGCCACCATAGTGGGCCATTTGGTTTGTCGTTAGGTCACTCTTCCTGTTTCTTTAGGGGGGCAAGGCCTTCCATCAGTGGTTCGACGTGTTGCCCTTGCCTTTTTAGGATGTCGGGCTTTGATCGCTCCTGCATTAGTCTCTCGTTTTTAGTAGGATGATTGCCTTACTTTTCTTGATGCAGTGGCACATGTAGAAGCTAGTATTTATCCTTTCCATGTTGCATTACGAGATACACGTGCGATGTTACCTGAGGTTGTTCGATCATATGTTTTGCTTTTTGAGAGTCTAATAATGTAATCATATCCTCAAATATAGTCTTCTTTGATGGACCAACTACATAAGCAAGAATTTACTTCACTTCTAGCAAATGTTCCTTCAAATGTTGTGTGAGCATATCTTTGCTCCTATGTAGGTCTAGCGGTAGGGGCTTGGTTATTAGTTCATCCTAACACCCTTTCATTCTGTTTATCCTCCACCCATTTTCTTACAGCACTTCGTATTTGTTTTGATATACTACATCCTATAGTTCCACATTTTTCATGATGTCAGTGTGGTCATACCATCGATGATTTGGGTATTCATTTGTTACGTTGCATGTGCAAGAGTGGGCGCACTATAGCCCATGATATGCTTCAAATTACCGTTGCAATTATTGCATTGGAGAGTGAAGTTCATGTACATTGAGAGGTTTCTCACCTTTTCCCCTACCACACATGAAGACGAGTGGGTATTGTCATCATGAGGGACAATTTTCGTACCTTGGTGGATGTTGTCATTGCCAAAACCTAGTTGGACAATAATAATTTAATAGTGTCCACTATGGGCCTTGCATAATAATGGCCCATGTGAGACACAACTAAGTGCAGGATTGATTCCTTTAAAGCCCTTGTGGGCTTTATCCAATGGCCCACATGAAGTAGAGCTAAGCTTGACTCCTGTAAAGCCCAAAGGTTGTGGGCTTTATCGGAATCATGGTTTGCACAAACTAAACCTAAATGCGCTCTCAATTCTAGTAAAATGAAGCTTTGTTAAATTCTAATGAAAGTAATTTTCCAAATCTCCTATTGGGTAGGTAAATAGTATATAGTCATAATAATGATTAATTGATTGATTTAATTCATTGTCTAGACTCTCAAATCACAATTACAAGTGTAGGGTAAAGCCTTAAGATGAGGCCATTACCAAAACAAGGCCCCCAAGTGTGAGCTGAGGAGGTCTTGCATAAAGACCCAGATGAGGAAAGATATAGTCAACAGATTCTTGGATGGGAGTACCCTGTGGAAGGCAAGGTAAGTTTTGAGAAAAAAGGAGAGAGGTGTGAAAGAATATAATGTACTGCCCGAAGGGAAAATGACAAGATGAAAAAAGACATGGGAGGGAAATTATGCCCTATAATGCCTATGATTTTTAGACTTAGAAAAAACTAGGAGGACTTAACCATTTTCACAACAACAATACTGAAGTTATGAATAAGTTGTCATGAGAAAAATAAAACTTTAAAGTCCCAGTGAATACATTGTGTTAGGGTCACGTCAAAAAATTGACAATAAAAACATTGCCTCTTTTCCAATGCACAATGTTCTTTATTATTGATATTAAATGTTACATAAAAGCCTCTTAGAATTCTTGTAGTGTAATTACAAGGCATGTTCTAGTGCACAATTATTCCTCCCCCTCTTGAGTGGGTGTTTTGTATTCATGCTGGGTTTTACAAAAATCCTAAAGTCCCTGCTCTCTAAAGCTTGCATTGATTTTTATGCTGTGTAAAGCTTGTGGGCAGGAGAATTACTGAAATTGTGCTTGCTCTTGGTTCACACCTCATGTGCCTTTATTTCAGTAATGCCCTCGCACTTGCCCATAAGCTTCATGCCCCGGATGACATTATCATGTTGTCATGTTAAAAAAGGGCATATCTCCACATCTCCATTGACGTAAGTGTACACATCAGTTTGTGATGCTACATACCCATTTGGAAACCACTAAACTATCACGGCTAACTCATGAAGTACAATCTCTTGATCAGATTTTGTGTCATTGATGCAATGGTGATGCATAATCCAATGCTTATTACATAAGGAGAGGACCACCAAAAAAAAGTATTGCATATGTGCCCTTAGAAATCTGAAGATGACCAATAATTGTCATACACATATATAATGTCACCCATTCTAAAAAGACAAATTCCAAGTATGTGGCCCCTTTGGAATTTGTAGTACAAGGGGCAGCTTCAGCACATGCCTGTCAACTAATTAATTTATTTTGAAGATTTCATTTTGAAAACTAAAACATTCCAAAATATTTCAAAAGGATTCTTCAGTTTCTTACACAAAGAATGCTTAGTCCTGTGAGAACCAGGTGGTTCCTCACAGGGCTGAGCACTCTTGGCCACTCTACGTGACCAACAGTGCTTGTTGAGGGTTGTCGTTTAGTGTCTTATCTACAAGGTTACCCAATCTAGAGATAATGTCCAAGTTGACTAATGCTTAAACAAAGTTCTGGATAAGTTCTCTTGACATAATATCTTCTAAATTTCAATAGAAAAAAAACCTTCTTTCATCTTAGGTCATCTTTGTTATTGCTTGATTGTCATTTTCTAGCCACAAGTCCTCTTTGCATAGGGTTTGTACCTGATTTTTTTTTTGTTTATTGTTTGCTTTTGTTTTTTCTTTGGGTTGTGTTTACTTGTGGTCTCATTTGCCTTGTACTTTTAATGGATGGGTTCTCATCCTTGATTTTTATTTACAGTGTTTTTCTTTCAGAATAGTTTCTGATCACAAGTTATTCATGATCTTAGATTTTAACTTGGTGGTCTTAAAATAGATGTTCATAGTCACAACAGGGTGGTCATCACACTCTGACACTTGTGACCACTGAATTACTCATGTATTTGACATACTCTAAGGCCTCCTTTACAGAAGGAGTCAGGGCCGAAAAAAACTTGAGGGCCAAGTTTGAGCAATTTTGGCTTGTTGTTTAGCCCCAAGTTACTAATAAATGCTAGAACATTGATCGTCAGAATATTAATAAATGCTGAAACATCAGTCCCCAAGGGTTGCAAATTGACCTCCCAAATTTGATGGTATCTATTTTCCACCTTGGGGTCAATACAAGGCCATAAAGTTCAGCATTTATTAGTAACTTCGGGCAAATTGAAAAGGATTTCTTTTTAGTTCTGCCTTTACTCCTACTCCTAGAGTAAAGCTGATTTCAACTTTTGCATCAATAAGAATGCTTGATTCAGGTTGAACATTGGCCTAAAGTTTGTGATAACTTATCTTACTTATATAAAATAATTGGTGTCCGCACATGCTTGATTCGGTAATTCGTGAATGGCTGGAGCCCCCTCCGGCCACCTTCCCTTGAGAGCCCCCAGCCAAAGCGAGTGGCTGTTGATATCTCCATGGGAGGTTGCTATTTTTAATCCGCATTGACCTCAAATGGAATATTCTTACGAACCATCATTTATAATTTTTTTAACTTTGGGGGTGGGCGGGATGCCTTTTTTGGGTCAACTATGCCTTTTATTAGGCAAGACTACAAGTTGCATTCACTTATTAACCCCATTTTTTAAAAAAAGAACTTTGAATAGGTAGAATTTTTCTAGGATACCCCCCAAACTATTTTGGGGGGGGGAGGTGGGCATTTCTTGCATCTCATAATAATATCATATATTGTAATACCTTGGCAAGTTGAACTAATGTTTGTCAAATAGATAATTTGTTTTAAAAAAAAGGAACATACCTTGGTAGCAAGCTTCAAAAAATGTTTGTCAAATAAATAGATAAATTATTTGAAAAATCATTTCAACCAAATAGAATTTTCGTGAATGTTCAATATTTTCTTTCAGAACTTTTTTGTTACTTGGGGGAATAAAAAATAAAAATTGAAAATTGAAAAATATATAAATTAGTGTGAATAGGGTATACACTATTAAAAGCCAATATACCCATCATCTATCTCTCTTGCAAATGATGTCCCAACCCACCCCCAAAAGAAAAAAAAGGTTTTGGGTTTTGGCCTTTCGTGTGTGTGAAAAAAATAAAACACACACACACAATATACACACACAAGTTGTGGAAAAAAAAGAGTGCCTTTTTACACAGCATTCATTTGATGGGTAGAAGTGGATAAAATGGACTTTGATACATAACACTTTAGTCTTTTGCTTGCAAAATGGGTTTCCAGACTAGTTGAAATACTAAAGAAATCATGTTTTACTCAGCATCTGGATCTTTGGCAGTAGTCTGTAGCACCTTCTACAGCTGGAAGGTTCAGATTTGGAATCCGTTGAGCTGCTGCAAAACGTAATATGGGTCCTTAAATTAAAATAAAATTGCTAAGTTCTTTTGCAGAATTAAAACAACATGTAGGACCATGCTGCGTGGTTTTATGCAGGACTGAAAAACAAACATGTGGAAGAAGAGAAGAAACACAAGCGCTCGACAGAGCTCGATGGGGGCGGGGAGTATTTAGTATTTAGCATCTCCCTATCTTTACACAGGGAGGGAAGACAAGAAAAGATGGCAGTCTTTCTTAAAATTTTCCATGCAGCCGAATCAGAGTTGACAGTTCCTTTGACATGTGTGCAGAGAACTCTTTTAAAAACTTTGGCCTAGACGTAAATGTGACGACACCATCATCCCCGAATAAAGACGAAGTAGCAAGTTGCACGCCATCCATGTCTTTCCCAATGCAACAGAGCTTCATTATTCTCGCTGACTTTAATAGCATTGACGTCTGTCCCACTGCAACCGAGCTTCATTATTCCCCCTGAATTTAACGTTAAATCACTTTGTGAGGAGAACATTGCATTGAAGTTCTATGTCATTTACAGTTTGCTCAGTGCTCACCCACTTGCACATATGTACTTTAATACAAGAGAGCTCTTGCAGTTCTAAGTATTGAACAACAGTCTTTAGCAAGAGCAACTACGGGAGTCATGTCTATGTTTCACCTATTGCAATTAGAAGGAAGGTTGCAAGATAATTTGGGGCTCCTTATAACTCCTTTATTATTCTTGATACTTTTGGTTGTTGTTCTCCAGAGGTTTGGTTTTAGGAAGTCTCAGAAGCTGCCTCCAGGTCCATGGCCGTGGCCTGTTGTGGGTAATTTGTTCATGTTGGGAAAGTCTCCACACATA